>ENA-OYZN01000582-OYZN01000582.1-human-gut-metagenome-genome-assembly--contig:-NODE-582-length-15202-cov-8.489536_pt1 | contig 15202 bp, 17 predicted proteins | sample MGYA00243294_ERZ653483 | MGnify/ENA primary metagenome ERZ653483 (study PRJEB26926, sample SAMN06165155) | human gut metagenome | biome: ENVO:00009003; feature: ENVO:2100002; material: ENVO:00002003... | reverse complement strand
TGCTGAACCTTTCACTTACCTATGTGTTGAGCTTCTCCACTTACCGATGTGCTGACCTCACCATTCCTCACTCCTCATTCCTAATTTCTCACTCCTCATTCCTAATTCCTCACTTCTCATTCCTCATTCCTAATTTTTCACCCCTCATTCCTAATTGTCTTTGTGATTGCGGACAGCATTTTCAGAAGCTCCATGCAATCGGACTGAATAGAGTTATATTGCGGAGCATCAATATAGTCCGACCTGAACAGCAGCTCCAACCAGTATTTTGTTTCCGAACATTCCTTGAAGGCGATATACATTTTGGATAAAAAATCTTTTCGGCTGACAGCACACTGTGCTTCGGCAATGTTTGCACCAATGCTTGTTCCGCTCCGTAAAACCTGTTTTGATAAAACAAATTCATTCTTTTCAGCGCAGAGGTATTTGTACAGTGCGATCACGCGCAGTGCAAAAGCAAGGCTCTTGTCAGCAACAGCATTTTCCGTTAAATTTCTCACTCCTAATTTCTCACTCCTAATTTCTCACTCCTAATTTCTCATTCCTAATTATCAGAAAGCAAATCAGCTCAAAATCATCCAGTCCCGAAACTGCACTGAGCAGCGCAGATGTGCCGCCGCTTTTGAACAGGCTGTCAATATCGTTTTCCTCTTTCGCGTCAATGATGGAATTGATCGCCTCGCTCAGCAGCTCGGAAACTTCGCCCATTTTGCGTCCGTCATCCGTCTCCTCATTGAATCGCCTGCAAAGCTCCGCACAAGGCTTGTCCTTTCCGCGGCAGAGCAGACGCATCGTGTCGAGCAATTTCTTCGGGTTGAGATAATCGCAGACAATTTCACCTTCTTCGCTGATATAGACCATGTAGAAGGGATGAATCCGATTCCGATTGTCAATATTCACACTGTCGTTGATATTTTTGAGAACGAAAATCACACCGGCAGGTGACTCCCCCGCCCTCCCGACAACGGCGTGCAGCCCCTTAGGCGCGGTTTCGATGTCCTCATGCTGCTTTATGTATTCAAGCAGATCGAGTCGGAACTCGTTGAGTCCCAAATCCATGATGGAAATGCCGCTGGTCATGTCCTCAATGTCCACGACTTCCTCTTGCAGCCGCTTGAGCTGTGCGCGGCGGTATTCAAGATCGCCTTTTTCCTCGGCATTGAGAAGATCATCATCACTGGTGGAGGTCATTACGGAAATCTTCATGCGGGTTTCCACGCGGCTTTTCAGGTTGATATACTCGTCGAGATCCATATCCGGCCAGAAGTTTACAAGCTGAATACGGTCGTTTCTGCTGCCGATACGGTCAATTCGCCCGAACCGCTGGATAATGCGAACGGGGTTCCAATGAATATCATAGTTGATGAGGTAGTCGCAATCCTGCAAGTTCTGACCTTCGGAAATACAATCGGTTGCAATCAGAATATCAAGCTCATTGGTGCTGCCGGGCAGGAGTACGGATTTTCCTTTTGAAACGGGGGAGAAACAAGTCAGAACCGTGTTGAGGTCCGCACGGAGCTTTGGAATGGTGGTCTTACCGTCAACCGTGCCGGTGATCTCCGCCGTTTCCAGCCCGAAATTCTCTTTTGCAAATCTGCTGACGTTTGCAAAGAGATAGTCTGCGGTATCGGAAAACGCCGTGAAAATGATGATCTTCTTATTACCGGGATTGATCGGATGCTCGATTTTCTTCCGGATCAAATCGAACAATGTTTGCAGTTTTGTGTCATGCTGCGGTGTGATGTCTGCAATCATGAGGGACAGCAGTTCCAGATTTTCCGCATCACGTTCAAGCTCACGCCGCCATGAAACATAGTCCATATCAGCAAGATCGATTTTGACCTTTTTGCCGACTGAGAAGAAATCGGTGTTCTGATCGTCGTAATCAAAATCTTCTCCCGCAGCGAGATCTGTCAGCTCAATTTCTTCCGAGCCGAGTTCGTAATTGTTGATCTTCTTAATGGTTTCGTCAATCTTTTTTCGCATTCTGTCAACCGTCAGGCGGAACGAATGAACCGAGCTTTCAAGCCGCTTCAGCAGATTAATGCTCATCAGGCGGCGAACGCCTTCTTCTCGCCCTTCCTGAGTTATGTTGCGTTTTTCAGAGTCAACATATTTATACAGTTTTGAAAGCATGATGTACTTTGTCGGCGTGTAAATCGACAGATTCAGCGCATTCAAAAGTTCGTATATCTCATTGTAGTTGATTGCATCGCTCAAGTCGGTCAAACACGGACGCAGAGAAATCGGCGGCAGACGCTCCGGGAATTTGCCTATGTCAGAAGTGTTGTAATACTTTTCGATGTGCTTTCTTGAACGCGCAATCGTCACGCTATCCAACAGTTCAAAGAAATCAAAATCCAGCGTCCGAAGAAGTTCGTCCGTCGTGCGTTCCGCGGCGGGAAGATTGCTCCATGCGTTGAAAGCAGTCTGAGCCTGACGGAAGATTTCGTCAATTTTCTTTGTTGTGTCAAGTTTTTTGTTTATTTGCGCAACATCGCCCTCATAAGCGAGTGCAAGCTGATTTTTAAGGTCAATAAATCTGTTGTTGACAGGTGTTGCCGAAAGCATAAGCACCTTCGTTTTTACACCGGCACGAATAACCCGATTGAGCAGTTTCAGATAACGGTTTTCCTTTGCATCCTCGCCGGACACCTCGCCGCCGTTGCGGAAGTTGTGGCTCTCATCAATGACAACAAGGTCATAGTTGCCCCAATTCAGGCGGTCAAGATCAATTCCGTTCGACTGTCCGTGTTCGCGGGAAAGGTCCGTATGGTAGAGGACGTCGTATCTCAACCGATCCGCTGCAATGGGATTGTTGATATAGTTACCCTTGTATGTATTCCAGTTTTCAGAGAGCTTTTTGGGGCAAAGGACAAGCACGGATTTGTTGCGGTTCTCATAATACTTAATCACCGCAAGCGCAGTAAACGTCTTGCCGAGACCGACGCTGTCTGCCAGAATGCAGCCGTTGAATTTTTCGAGTTTGCTGATGATGGCAAGAACCGCGTCGCGCTGGAAGTTATAAAGCATTCCCCATATTTTGCTTTCCTTAAAGCCTGTCGCTTCGTTCGGCAGCTCGTCCTCCGAAACGTCATCAAGGAACTCTTTGAAGATGTTATAGAGTGCAACAAAATAAATATACTCCGGCGAGTTCTCACGATACGCCGCAGAGATATTTTCGATCACAATATCCGTGACCTCTTGCAGCTTTTTCTTGTCATTCCATAGCTGTTCAAAGAGCTTGATGTAGTGGTTTGTGTTCTCCAAGCTCTCTGTCTTCATCACTGTATAATAAGCGTTGTTGCCGCGCTCACAGCCAAGATCGACGGTAGTAAAACCACTGATGGGCGCATAAGTACTCTCATCGACCGTCATAAAGCCCATCATCTGCTCCTGTGTGACGTTCGACTTGAAAACCACCTTGCGCCGGATCCAGTCTGCACACTCTTTCGCAATCGCTTTTTGCGTCAGCTCATTGCGGAGCTTTACTTCAAACTCGGTGCCGTATAGACTACTCTCTCTTGAGATTCGTGGGATGTAAAACTCCCGCTGCGCCTTTGACGCTTTCTCGGTTACAAATGTCGGGGAAGTGAAAATGAAACGCATTTCGTCAATGCCTTCAAGCTGTTTTTTAAGTTCCTGATACGCATAGATTGAGAAGCAAGCGGCGGCAACGGACATCCTACTGCCTTTGTGAATACCCGCTTTCAGATCGTCCTTGACGGTCTTGTTAATGTTGTCTATAATCTGCATTACATCACCTCATTGTTCCGTTCCGGCTGATATTATATTGTCTGCTCTCAGTTGCACTTTTGTTATGTCTCCGAATGAGCATGACCCGGAGTTTTTTATAACTTATTTTCATGATGACACTCCTTTGTTAAGCGACCGTATCAGATGACCGGCAAGCACCTTCGGCATCTGCGGCCGTGTCTTGAAGACATGATGCCGTAGTCTCGTAATTTTGTTATATTTGCTGTTCGTGCGTATCCGACCACTCCCTTCTCGCGCAAAGTAAAGACGTTAATCGATCTGTACCGCAACAGCAGTACATTTCCTGCCGTTCGTATCACATTCCGAAACACTGCAAGCCGAAGCCCCTAATACACAATCCGTCAGCGCTCGCAGCACGATCTTATCACCTGCTTCAGGAATGGGACGATTGATTGTGATTTTCCCGTCCGAAGCAATCCGTGTATTCATAAAAAGGTTGATGGGGTGAATGATTGTTCTCTGCGTTCCAAGAGCAGCATTGATGTTATCAAGGCAATTTGGATGATCCGAGCCGTTCTGATAAAAGAAATCATACATCATCTTGAATAACCTCAAACATGGCGTGATACAGATTGGAGTAAAGAATTGAACCGACGCCAATACGAAGCGACTCGTTGCAATCAATCGTTACGAATAGAGAAAGATATTCTTCATGTGTGCCTTTGACTTCCGCAAAGAAATCCGCAACCTGCCCACCGTCGACATCGACAACGGTAATTGTTTGCCCGTTGCTGACCTCGATTCTTCCACCATGCTTCGGCTGTATAAAATACTCTTTCACGTGAATAACCTCTTTGAAACAGATTTCGTTTCACCAATTTTCCGCATTTTATTTTCGGCAATCTGTGCGCGCAACAATTTTGGGCATTCGTGCCCTCCTTGCTTCGGAATGTCTGCTACAAAAACGCGTACATAACATAAAATCCTGTTTTAACGCTTTGCAAAGTTCGATTTGCATTTTTCAAATCGGGACTTTTTTTCGACCGCCACAGCATTGCACAGTCCTTTTCCCCGACGGCTTCATCCAGCCCCTCGTTTAGGATTTCAAAGCCTTCCCGCTGATAGAAACGGATCGCCCGCGTATTCTTCCGGTACACGTTCAAGCGCAATTCAGTTTTTTTCGTCTTGATAAAATCGAGAAGGAGCCTGCCTATACCCTGCGACCGCATTTCACCGGAAACAAAAATGCCCTCGATCTGTTCGCCGTTAAGCCCGACAAATCCCTGTATGTTGCGAGCATCCTCATACACATAAACCTCCGCTTGCTGAAGCATTGCTTTCACCAAATCGAAATTCCCCATCCAATATTGCGGAGAGATGAAGGAATGCGCTTGCAGATTGGCATTCAGCCATATTTCAGCAACCCTTTTTATATCGGTTTTCCGTAATTCTCGAATCATGCGACGGTTCTCCCTGTAGTTTTCATTGTCACGCCTTATGCCCGCCAGCCAATCTGCGGCATTGCGGTCTTTAGCTGTTGCACCCTATTCAAGATTCATCGTCTTGAGGATGGCGTTCTTCCCGTACTTCTTTCTAATCGTAATCGCGGCGTCTTGTATCTTTCGTTCTCGTTCCAATGCAGTTTCCTCGTTTTTCCGCTTTTCCTATTCGGAGTCGTAATCGTTGAATATGTCCGGGCATACGGCATAGTCGTTTTTCTTCGGGGCATCGGTCTCTGACGTAACGCTATTTGTGGTAACGTACATACAGCGGCCATGAAGATTCCTGTCCGTAATCCGGGCAAACGCGACGACTCGGTTTATGCCCGGAGAATCCAAGCCGCATTCCCTGCACACAACAAGCAATTCAGATCAGGAAAGAAACGGTGATGCAGTCTATAGCAGTCGATATCGTGAATGCATGCAATGCATAGTCTAATTGCACGCTTGTTCTATTTGGAACTTAACTTTTTCCATCATAAATTTTGCCTGATAAACGCCATGTTGCAAAGCTTTTTTGTAGCATATTACTGCCTTGTCCATGTCTGTTTCGCATCCTCTTCCGAAGAAATATAGATTTCCTAATACAAATTCTCCTGTTGGATCCCCGGTTGCAGCACCCTTCTGTGCCCATTCGTATGCCTTCTGGTAATTTCTGCATTCTGGCTCCTGATATAGCTGTGCCAATTCAACCATACTAATAACGTGTCCTTTTTCTGCGGCTCTCTCATAATAGTATATAGCCTCCTCTATATTTCTGTGCCCGCCAAGCCCAAACGTGCACATCCATGCATAATCATAATTTGCTGCACTATGTCCTTGCTCTGCCGCACGCTTAAAGATAATTCTCGCTTTTATTAAATCCTGTCTATATCCATTTGTCCCGCGAAAGTAAACCAACCCAAGTTCATGAAGCGCTTCCATATGTCCCATTTCGGATGCATTTCTAAAATGTTCAATCGCACGGTACATATCTGGCTTTGGAGGTTCGCACTGGACACCGCGTTGATAAAGCATTCCTAGGCAATATTCCGCATCAGCAAATGGGGTTTCAATGCTTTCCAAAATGTCTATGGCGTTTTGAAACTGCCCATAGTCAATATAAAACTTCGCCATATTGTACTTTGCTATTACTGAGCAGTTTTCTTTGATGTTTTCATATGTTTTAACGATCTCACTATAATCAAATTCAACCCCAAAACCCTCGCTAAGCATAAATCCAACTTTATCCTGATATCCAAGGTGTGACGAATGTTTTGCTGCCTTTTCATAATACTCCATTGCTTTTTTAAAAGATTGCTCTTCATATGGCATTTGCCCACGATAATAGAGATTCCCAATCAAAGCATAAATGTAAGGCCTCAAATAAGTATTGTTTTCTTCCGCTCTTTGGAACCATTTTGCAGCTTCAGAATAATTTGTTTTCCCGTTACAATCATTTTTGTTAGCAAAACCATGATAATACATGCATCCAATCTCAAACATTGCTTCCGTATCGCCAGCTTCAGCCTTTTTTAATGTTTCAATAAAATCTTTATATAAATCATATTCTTTGTTGCTATTTGCAATATCCCTATATATTTCTTTTGATGGTTTTGACACAAATTTAGAGAGCAAATCCGATATCGGTGATATTTCAAACCGTTCAGGTAAATAAACTGATTGCAAAGAAAACAAAAATCGAATTTCATTCGGGTAGTCCTTCCACACATCAGAGTTAGGAACGTCAGCTTTTCCAATATATACCGGTGTTATTCTTTTTCCGATTTTATACGCATAAAGAACTTCTGCCCTAACCCAATCCGTCTCTCGTCTAGTTTTCAATCCATCCAAGCACCCATGCGATACAATTAATACAAAATCTATACATTTTTCTATAGCTTCTTTTAGTCTGTCCGGAAAGCTGCCGCTATGCTGTTCATTTGAATTAAAGTATACACTATAGTTTTTTGAACTCAGCGTTTCAAATAATCTCGCAGCAAAGTTGTTCCCCTCTCCGTCATTGCGGTATGATATAAAGATGTCGTTGCATTTTTTTGACTTACCGTTTGTGTTATCGAATTCATTCTTACTCTTTTTATACATTTCATTTAAGCCTGCCATGTCATTTTCTCCGTTACCATTCATATATCAATTGTTTGTATTTTTTAATTATACTACATGCAATTCGAGTTAGACTTCGCAACTGCATCAGCGACGCATTACTAGCACCATCAAGTATTAAGTTCAAAGATGAACTTATTGATAATAGTATCAACTCATATTACTCTCATTGTGCAATTCTAACGTTTTTTCTTTCAGCATATTGTATCTTTTAATGCCTGTACCATGCTTTGTTCATTTCAAGTATAATGTTTGCAAGAGTGTAGTATTTTGACGCATACTGCGCTATGACGTCCAAATTGCTGAAGGTTGATGCCTGCTTGGTACAACACACTGCTCGGAAACATCATTGTTTTTTCAAAGTACTCTCATCAGCGTCTAACCCTCCCTGCTGAGTAAAACATTAATTGCAACACAAGAGAATTCTTTGAACTCACGCGTTGTCGCTCATTGTCTTAGTTATTATATCACAGTAATAGCTAAATGTACATGCCTATCACTTAGTGCCAACGCTTTCGAAGCGTGATGCATTAAACAAGAGGCCTGAGCGGCTCAATCATTTTGAACATAAAAATCCGTCAAAAACGCTTCTGCGAAGCAACACAGCTTTCGACGCCAAGACCTCCCACAAGGGAGTGAGCGACCTCCGGAGAGCTATAACAGCCGGATTTGCTGTGCAAATCATGTGGTGACGGCTGCTTGCGACGATACAGATGCCGGGTATAATGATACTTCCGTCTTTTCTCTGAAAGGGCGGCTCGGAGCGATCCTCGGAGGGGTGAGAGTCCCATGATACCGATTGGCCATGTCGTTTCCATCGTCCGCACCTGGAAATATCAGTCCTGTTCTTTCAAAGAATGCCCCTATTCCTCCGAAAAACTCTCCACCCAATGTTCTGAACAAAATTCCGCAAAGGAGAGTTGCGCACAGTGGCAGTCTATCGCATAAACAAAAATTGCGGCTATACGGTCATGGCGGACCTTCACCTTCGAGACAAAAGTACCCGACAAATCCCGGCTGTCCATCCGTCTGTCTGCAACCGCCCATGAGCGAAGAACGCAGACGAAAAGCAAGCGAGACCGCAAAGCAAACCAGGTTCCAGAGCCGAACAAAATAATGTAGCGTTTAGGGGCGATATGCGGTCAAAACGTCGGGGCTGTACTCGATGTTTTGACCGCTATTGCGTAGCAAGGAGTATTTCTACCGATTTTCTCATTTTTAAGGTTCTGCGGCTTCAAAACGATTAAATCACGGCATTTCATCCCGACTGCTTGAAAAATTCACATTATCGTGATACAATAAACAAGGATATTCTTAAATCGGGAGGGTACTATGGCTGTTACATATAAAAAACTATTTCATCTGTTAATCGACCGAGGTATTGCAACGGCTGAATTGACAGAACAGGCAGGCTTTAGTGCCAACATTTTAACCCGACTTAGAAGAGAACAATATGTTTCATTGGAGAGCATTGAAAAGCTATGTTTTGCCCTCGATTGCGGCGTTGACGATATTCTGGAATTTATACCTGATGAAAAGGAGAACGGAAACAATGATTGATACAAAGAAAGAGCAGGAGCGTGACGAGCTGCACCGTGCGATATGGGCAATCGCTGATGAACTTCGTGGTGCCGTTGACGGCTGGGATTTTAAGAACTATGTTCTCGGAACCATGTTTTATCGATACATTTCCGAAAACCTGACAAGCTATGTCAATTCCGGTGAACAGGAAGCCGGAAACAACGCTTTTGACTATGCAAAAATGCCGGATGCCGAAGCCGAGGAAGCTCGTGACGGCTTGGTAGAAGAAAAGGGCTTCTTTATTCTTCCGTCCGAGCTGTTTTGCAATGTCAATCACAGAGCCGACAACGATGAAAACCTGAATGAAACCTTGGAGCGTGTATTCAACCACATTGAAAGCTCTGCAAAAGGCTCATCTTCCGAAAGCAGCTTTGCCGGATTGTTCGATGATTTTGATGTAAACAGCAACAAGCTTGGTTCTACCGTTGCAAAGAGAAATGAACGCCTTGCAAAACTTCTGCATGGTGTAGACGATATGAACCTCGGCGATGTAAAGGATCACGATATTGATGCCTTTGGCGATGCCTAGGAGTATCTGATGACCATGTACGCATCTGGTGCAGGAAAATCCGGCGGCGAGTTCTTCACCCCTGCGGATGTTTCCGAACTGCTGACCCGTCTCGGCACAGTGGGCAAAACTGAAATCAACAAAGTTTATGAAAGCAAAGTGCAGAGTTTGATACAATTCAGCGATAGCCTTGCCGCCTGAAATTCGAGGGGGTGCATTTCACAGGTAGGGGGTGCAAGGTGAAAGTCGCACCAGCTTAGATATAATATCAGTGAACTGGAGATGAGTAAAATGGCAGGAATTAAAAACTATTTGCCTCAAAATATTAAGAGCCTACGTATGGCATATGGTGAATCACAGATGGATCTTGCCTTTGCAATAGGATTGGATTCCCCAAGCGCAATATCAAATTATGAAAAGGGTATCCGAAATCCAAAGCCCGAGGTGAGAAAGAAGTTAGCAGAACACTTCCGCGTTACCGAAGAACAACTTATGCATGTTGATTTGTCAGGGATACGTAACACATCTTTTAATTTTTTGAGTGACATACACAAAGCGCAAGAACTTACATTCGCAGCGTTTCCTGTTGTATGTTCAGAAACAGCTATGAAGAATGCATCCTTTGCCGCCGGGTATAATGCTCATATGAGGATTAAAGAGTGTATGCTATCCAGGCAAGAACCCGATGACAAGGATTACGATATTTGCTTTGATTCATATGATAGCGCCTTTGAGAAGGATGCGGTTCCGGAAGCGGCAGGCAACATGCTCTGGTGGTTGTTGCAATTAGAATATAATGTGCTAAATCAGCAGATATCACAAGGCGCACAGCTCATGATGGAGAACAAGATATCAGGTGCAGAATTTCTTCAGCAATACTATTTGAAAAATTTTGATTTTGAAAGCGAAGATGGCGGAGACGAAGTTTCTGAGGATACTGAAAGCCTGGAATTCTATAAAGACATAGAAGAAATTGTGCAAGACCTTCTGAAAAAAGTAAAATCGTCACAGCTTTCAGATCTCGCTTATTATTACAAGGCAGTTCGTTATGCATATGGACTTGTGCGAAACGAATATTCTCAAGAAACGAACCAGGCTATGGGACATGAAATGCTGTGGGCTATGAGTGAACTCGGGAATAAGTATGCTAAGAAGTTCTTGCAGATCGCGATTTCTGTAACATCATAACTTCACGGAGCGTGAGCGAAAGCTTGCTCGGCATTTGATATAATAACTATAAACCTCAAGGAAAGGTCAATATGCAGAGGAGGAATCGCACATGAGCTGGGATTATTCGGATTTATCTCACCAAGCAAAGCAAGCCGGAGGACCGGAAAAATTCGTAAAAAATCTTGAGACATTCAACTACAACAACGGTTTAAAAGACGGAAAATCAGAATAGACAATTGTGGATCTTGCAATTGCCGGTATAGCCGCTGGTGGTTATGCCTTATATAAAATTATTCGTAAGCGAATCGAAAAGTCTAAAGAGCCTAAGATATCAGCTGAAAAAGCAGAACTGTCGAGACAACAGCTTATTCAGGGCATCAAAGATGCGGAAATAGCAGAGCCAGCCGCCGATGATGTATCAGAGGACGAAATTGATACAGAGGGAGGTGAAGAAAATGGCGAAATGTGTTAGGTGCGGCAGAGAGTTCGATGTGTCTTATGCACGTCGAAGCATCGGACATAGCTATGGGGCGGGATCATACAACGATTATTATCCCGATGGCGATGTGTGTGAATACTGTGCCACAGAAGAAATCAGTGCTGATTATAATGCAGGTGCAGAATTAAGAGAACTGATGGGTACAGGATGGGATGACGATTAAACCGGAAGGAGAAAAAAGTATGAGTGAAAGGTTTCCTGGCATCGACTGGTATTGTGATCGTTGCAACGCTTATCTGAATGACCAGCCCGGATTCGATGACCACCATTATGTGTGGAAATGCACTGAATGCGGTCACAAGAACAGTATTTCCGCGGATGACATTTACGAGTCAGAAGAAGATTTCAGAAATCCAGATAACTAAGGAGGTGTCCTTATGGGGAAAAATAAGCTTGATGCCGTCACATTCTGCAAGCTTTTTGATATGTTTGGCGAAGATGCTGCGAGAGATACCTTGAACGATGTTAACGAAGGAAGAGTGAGAGCTTCTACCATCGAGAAGTATCTTTATACAGATGAAACTAAAGAAGAGTACTCCCAACGTCTTAAGGCGGAGTACAAGGATTTTGAATAATCAGTTGAAAAAGTCAAGCGTCCAATATTGATAAAAATGATTTAGGCGGAAGGAAAAGAAATATGACACGAGAAGAATTGAAAGAACAAATTTACGAATTGATGCGTCAGTATGCTGATGAAGAAATTGATGGAGCTACTTATGCTCAAAAAATGATGGAATTAACCACATCTGCAAGGGGTGAAATCGACAAAGAGGAATAAGCAATATTAAATTCCCGGCCATTGGAAATCAACCCGATAGCCGGGGATTTTTTTCTGCTCATTTAAATTCGGATTTCCGTCCCATCCTTCATGGTGAAGCGGATGTCGTCCCTGCCGTAGACCGTCACGAATTCCACCATGCCGTGCCAGAGGGTAGCGTCGTACTCCGTGACGGCATCCTTGCGTTCTTCCAAAAGGGCAAGGTAATGCTCGATGGACTTGCGGCGGGAATTCTTGTCGTGAATTTCTGCCTCCACCTCGTCAAGGCGGCTCTTTGCCTTTTCATACCGGGCGGCGAGGCTTTCGTATTCCTTGTTGTAGTCCGCCTGGTTCTGCGCCACATGGGCGTTCTGGTAGATGCCGTCCTGAATCAGCCGTGCGACGACGTTCAGTTCATCAGTCAGTTCTGTCCGTTCCTGTTCGAGGGCGGAGGTGTCAAAGACTGAATCCCGGATAAGGCGGAAAGTCTCGATGACGGTGTCCTTGTCGGCGAGCACCCTGTTCGCCGCTGATACGAACGCTGCCTTTATCTCATCGTCGGTCAGGTGCGGCGTGGAGCATTTTTCTCCGCCGTACTTGTGGTTGCACCGCCAGATGACCTTGCGGTACTTGTCGGTGCTGTGCCAGACCTTTGAGCCGTACCATGAGCCGCACTCACCGCACTTTATCTTGCCGGAGAAGTCGTGGACTCCGCTGTGCCTGTTCTTCCCGGAGCAGCGTTTCTCAAGCTCTATCTGTACGCGGTCGAAAACGGCGGGATCGATGATTGCCTCGTGATCGCCCTCGACGTAGTACTGAGGAATCTCACCGTTATTGACATTTGTCTTTTTAGCGAGGTAGTCCACGGTGTATGTTTTCTGTAGGAGGGCGTCGCCCTTGTACTTTTCGTTGGAAAGTATCCGCTTGACCGTGGGGGCGTTTCACTTCGGCTTGTGGGAGGGACTGAGGTCGCCGTCCGCTTCAAGCTGTCGGCTGATGCCGTATGGCGTCATGCCCTCAAGGAAAAGCCTGTAGATTTTCTTGACCGTTTCAGCCTCCGCGGGATTTATGACCATCCTTCCGTCCGGTCCCTTGTCGTAGCCGAGGAACCGGCTGTATGCCACGCTGACCTTGCCGTCGGCGAAACGTTTCCGCTGTCCCCAGGTGACATTCTCGGATATGGAACGGCTTTCTTCCTGTGCCAAGCTCGACATGATGGTCAGCAGCAGTTCGCCCTTGCCGTCGAAGGTGTAGATGTTTTCTTTTTCAAAGTAGACTTCTACGCCTTTTTCTTTTAACTGCCGAATAGTAACAAGGCTGTCTACCGTGTTTCGTGCAAAGCGGCTAACTGATTTTGTGAGTATGAGGTCGATTTTGCCGTTCACCGCATCCTCAATCATTCGGTTAAAGCCGTCACGCTTTTTTGTGTTCGTGCCGGAAATGCCCTCGTCGGCTGCTGTACAGAAAGGACTAATAAACTCACGCCGTACAGGATTCCCGGCGCAAGGTTTCCAGCAGAGCTTCAATCTCATCGGCAAGGTTCAGCCGGATATCCATGCGCCCGTCCGGGTAGATGGTGACGGATTGCAGCAGATCGGCAGAAATCTCCCTGGTCAGCGCCGTAATCCCGGCATAGCTCTTGAATTGCTCAATTACGGCATTGCCGCTGTCGTCGCTGCCGCTTATTTTGTGCTCCAGCTCCAAGACCGTGCGGGAGATTTCCTCTGCCTGCGCCGTCAGAGCTTTCTTCTGCGCCGCGAAGCTCTCGCGGGATATCCCGCCCTCCACCAGCCGCTCATAGAGGTCTTGCAGCCGCTCGTCAAGCTGGGCTTTCCGGCTTTGGAGCGTTTGTAACCGACGTTGCGCCTGTTTGCGATCAAGCTGCCGCTGTGCCTGCCTTGTTTGCAGGAGACGGTCTATGCTGACGGCGTATTGGGCATAGACCTGTATGGTGTCGATCACCGCTTCCAGAATATCAGGCTCAGGGATTCTATCCTCTGAGCAGTCAAAGCCGGTATTCAGCCGTTTCATGACGCAGCGGTAGGAGCCGTTCTTTCTGCTGTCCCGCTGCATGGCGTGGCCGCATACGCCGCAGATCACCTTGCGCTTCAGCGGATTGCCGCTGCCGGATGCCGCCTCGTATTCCCGGTATTCCCGCATACAAGTCTGCGCTTTCTCAAACAGCGCCTCCGGCACAATGGCCTCGTGCCTGTCGGGGACGATGACCCAATCATTGCGGGAGATTTTGACCGTGTGGGTGCTGCCTACAATATCCCGGCTTCGTTTGCCGTACACCGTCTTTCCAATATACCGCTCGTCCCGCAGGAATTTTGCGACCAGATTGCCCGTCCAGAAGTTTTCCTCCCGGATGCTGCGCCACGGCGTTCTTGTGCAGCCGGCTTCAACCTTGTAGTTCTTTGGAGAGCTTACGCCCTCACCGTTCAGAGCCGCCGCGATCTCCCATGTTTTTGCACCATCCGCTGCCATTTGAAAGATGCGCCGTATCACCTCGGCGGCTTCCGTATCTACCAGAAGATGATTTTTGTCCTCCGGGTCTTTGACATATCCATACGGCGCATAGGGGCTGAGAAACGCCCCGCGCTCGGCTCTGGCTTTCTTTGCGCTTTTGACCCTGCGGGAGAGGTCACGGCTGTACAGATCGTAGATCAGCGTCCGAAACGAAGTATCAAGGCTGTCAATGTCCAACGGATTGCTGCTGTCGAAACCATCGTTGACGGAAATGAAGCGCACACCCAAGAACGGGAACACGCGGGAGATGTAGTCGCCCACGGTGAGGTAATCACGACCAAAGCGGGATAGGTCTTCTTGTGTCAAGTAGGGACTAAAAAAATTTTTGAGAATTTACAAGCCGTTCATAGGCGGACAACCGTCCGGGGACGGCTTGCATGTAAACTAAACTCATAATGAATCCAAGCAAATTCATCATGCCCTGCGAAGTTCTGTCAAATGTATATAATCTGACAATACGATCATGGCTTACATGTACCCTTCGACTCCGAATATCAGCCAGCATCTATATGAGGGCAGAAATTGTAGCGGCTTTTGAAAAGAATATTGCTTTTTCCTGTCTAAAGTGCTATAATCGGTATATACCGAAAACAGAAGGAGGAAGGCGTCCATGCCAAGACCGCCACGGTGCCGTCGGATTTGTGATGTACCACAAGTCGATAAATTCTGCCCCAACGGGGGCGAGGATGTCGAGCCGATTCTGCTGACGCTGGACGAGTACGAGGTCATTCGGTTGGTTGACTTGGAGCAGCAGACCCACGAGCGGTGTGCCGCGCAAATGGACATTTCCCGCTCTACCGTGCAGGAGATTTACGAAAGCGCACGGCGCAAGATCGCAG
>ENA-OYZN01000571-OYZN01000571.1-human-gut-metagenome-genome-assembly--contig:-NODE-571-length-15397-cov-4.475883_pt1 | contig 15397 bp, 10 predicted proteins | sample MGYA00243294_ERZ653483 | MGnify/ENA primary metagenome ERZ653483 (study PRJEB26926, sample SAMN06165155) | human gut metagenome | biome: ENVO:00009003; feature: ENVO:2100002; material: ENVO:00002003... | reverse complement strand
GAATATGATAAAAACTTTGTTGAAGAGCATGCGCCAATACAAAAAAGTATCATGGGCGACTATCTTTTTCTCCACGTTTGAAGTCGTGTTCGAGATAGTTATCCCGCTTTGTATGTCGGGTCTTATCGACAACGGCATCGAGGGCGGCGTGATGTCCATGGTCTGGAAATACGGTCTTGCGCTGCTATTCCTCGCGGTATTCCAGATGGTGACGGGAATGCTTGCGGCGTTCCTCGGCTCGCGCGCGTCCGCCGGGTTCGGCGCGAATCTGCGCAGCGATATGTATGATAATGTTCAGACCTTCGCATTCTCGAACATCGACAAATTCTCGACCGCGTCGATAGTCACGAGACTGACGACGGATGTCACAAATATTCAGAACGCCTATCAGATGCTCATAAGAATAGCAATACGCGGACCGGTTATGCTGATTTTCGCCATGATAGTCTCGTTCAGAATCGACAGCCAGATTTCGCTTATGTTCATTGCGATTATACCTATCCTCGCGGCTCTGCTCGTGCTGATAATCATCAAGGTGCACCCCGTGTTCAAGCGCGTTTTCCACACCTACGATGAGCTCAACAACGTCGTTCAGGAGAATGTGCGCGGCATAAGAGTCGTCAAGTCCTTCAATCAGGAGGATCACGAGATAAGCAAGTTCGAGAAGATATCCGAGAAGATATACAAAGACTTCGCAAAAGCGGAGCGCCTTATTGCGCTCAACTCGCCTATTATGCAGGTCTGTATGTATACCTGCATGATACTCATCTCGTGGCTCGGCGCGAAGGCGGTCATCGCCAGCGGCAACAACGCAGCACTCGGTCTGACCACCGGCTCGCTCACCGCGCTGTTCACCTACGCCATGCAGATACTCATGAGCCTCATGATGCTCTCCATGGTCTTTGCCATGATGATAATCGCGAGCTCTTCCGCTCAGCGTATAGCTGAGGTACTCAACGAAAAGACCGATATCTCGAACCCCGCGAACCCCGTTCTCGAAGTCAAAGACGGCGAGATAGATTATAAAAATGTCAATTTTGCCTATGCTTCAAAAGCGGACACCAAGGTGCTCGACAATGTCAACGTGCATATAGCCTCCGGCGAGACGGTCGGCATAATCGGCGGCACGGGTTCGTCAAAGTCCTCGTTCGTCCAGCTCATACCGCGCCTTTACGATGTAACGGGCGGTGAAGTGATGCTCGGCGGCGTGGATGTCAGAAGCTACGATCTCGATACCCTGAGAAACTCGGTCGCAATGGTGCTCCAGAAGAACGAGCTGTTCTCCGGCACGATATCCGAGAACCTGCGCTGGGGCAATGAAAATGCGACCGACGATGAAATAAAGCACGCCTGCGAGCTCGCTCAGGCGGATGAATTCGTCAGCGCGATGCCCGACGGCTACAACACCTATATCGAACAGGGCGGCACGAACGTCTCCGGCGGTCAGAAACAGAGGCTGTGCATAGCGCGCGCCCTGCTCAAGAATCCCAAGGTGCTCATTCTCGACGACTCGACAAGCGCCGTCGATACCCACACCGATGCGCTGATTCAAAAGGGACTTTCGCAGTATATGCCCGATACGACTAAGATAGTCATCGCCCAGCGCATAAGCTCGGTTCAGAACGCGGACAAAATACTCGTGTTCGACAACGGCAGGATAGTTGCCCAGGGCACGCATGACGAACTGCTGAAATCCTGCGATATCTATCGCGAAGTTTATGAATCCCAGCAGAAGGGAGGAAACGACGATGAGTAAGCCTATGCCCATGCACGGCGGACCCGGAATGCAGCCCAGAAAGCTCGACAAGAAAACGCTCAAGCGTCTGCTCTCTTATCTCAAAAATTATAAGGGCACGATAGTCCTCGTCACAATTTGCATTCTGCTCAGCGCAGTTGCGGGTGCGGCGTCATCGATGTTCCTCCAGACGCTTATCGACGATTATATAACCCCGATGGTCGGTCAGTCATCACCCGACTTCTCCGGCTTCATTCGCGCGCTGATAACCATGGCGGTCATCTATCTCATCGGCACGCTCTCGACGCTTATCTACAACCGCCGCATGGTCACTATAGCGCAGGGAACGCTCAAGACCATACGCGATGAGATGTTCGAGAAGATGCAGCGCCTGCCGATAAGATATTTCGATTCACACACCCACGGCGACACGATGAGCCTCTACACAAACGATACAGATACCCTGCGCCAGATGCTCGCGCAGTCTATGGGTCAGCTGATTTCTTCGGCGTTCACTGTCGTGGCGGTATTCTGCTGCATGCTCTATATCAGCGTCGGTCTGACGCTCGTTGTGTGCGTATCGCTGTTCTTCATTATGCAGATAATCAAGAGAGTTGTCGGCAAGAGCGGCGCGTATTTCGTAGCCCAGCAGAGATCTCTTGCAGACCTTGACGGATATATCGAAGAGATGATAAACGGTCAGAAGGTCATAAAAGTCTTCTGCCACGAAGAGCAGTCTAAGAAAGAAATGAAGCAGCGCAACACCGAATGGGAGCACAACGCCGCGAACGCAAACGGCCACGCGACTTCGATGATGCCCATGACGAACGCGTTCGGATATTTTCTGTATATCCTGCTCGCCGTTATCGGCTCGTATATGGCTATCGCCGGCACGAAGAATTTCGGGCTGACCGGCGTCAACACGCTGTCTCTTGGCATGATAGCCTCGTTCCTCGTGCTCTCGCGCAACTTTATAAACCCGATATCCCAGATGTCGAACCAGTTCAACTCGATTGTCAACGCCCTCGCGGGCGCCGAGCGAATCTTCACATTTATGGACGAAGAGCCCGAGCCCGACGACGGATATGTTACCCTCGTAAACGCGAAAGAAGAGAACGGCGAGATAGTCGAAGTCAAGGAGCACACCGGAATGTGGGCATGGAAGCATCCCCACGGCGACGGCACTCTGACTTATACAAAGCTTGAGGGTCAGGTCGTGCTCGACCATGTCGATTTCGGCTACACACCCGAAAAGGAAGTCCTTCACGATATCACGCTCTACGCAGAGCCGGGTCAGAAGGTGGCTTTCGTCGGCGCGACCGGAGCGGGCAAGACCACGATAACAAACCTCATAAACCGCTTCTATGACATAGCGGACGGCAAGATACGCTATGACGGAATAAATATCAACAAGATAAAGAAAGCCGATTTGCGCCGCAGTCTCGGCGTCGTGCTCCAGGATGTCAACCTGTTCACGGGCACTGTCATGGAGAACATCCGCTACGGCAACCCCGAGGCGACCGACGAGCAGTGCATCGCGGCAGCGAAGCTCGCAAATGCTGACGGCTTCATCCGCATGCTCCCGGACGGCTACAACACCGTACTCAAGGGCGACGGCTCCGGACTTTCGCAGGGTCAGCGTCAGCTGATATCGATAGCCCGCGCGGCGGTCTCCGACCCACCCGTCATGATCCTCGACGAGGCGACATCTTCGATAGATACGCGCACCGAGGCTCTCGTCCAGGGCGGCATGGATAAGCTGATGAAAGGGCGCACGGTCTTTGTTATCGCGCACCGCCTCTCGACCGTCCAGAACTCGGATGTCATAATGGTGCTCGACCACGGCAGAATAATCGAGCGCGGCAACCATGAAAAGCTCATCGCCGAAAAGGGCACATACTATCGCCTCTATACCGGCGCGTTTGAGTTGGAGTGATTGGCAGAGCTGCGATAATTGGAAGTAAAAAGCAGAATCTCCTGCCCGGGAGCTGTTCCCGGACAGGAGATTTTTGTATATAACGAGCTTTGGGCATTTCTGATTCTTGTCGGAATACAACGCAAAAATTCTACCCGACGAAAATTTCGGGTAGGATTGCTTTTTATCAGTCTTTTTTCCTGAGCTCCGCCATGGCGGCGAAGCGGAGAACATCGAACTCCTCGGGTGCGTTTTCTCTGAGCTTTCGGAGATGCTCGCGCTCCCAGTTTTCTATCTCCTCGGGTGTCAGCGACGCACCGATTCCGCGGCAGGCTTTCATCCTGCCGTTCCAGCTCTCGCGCGTGAAATGCACCTTCAGCTTCCACTCCTCGTGGTGCACGAGCTCGAACTTTTCTTTGTAGCAGGCGGGTATTTCTATCGGGTGCATTGTTTCGCCCGCACCGCTCCAGTCGGGGCTGTATCTGAGCATGAGATCCTCGCTCATGCCGGCAATCTTGTCTTCAGCCGGCATCGCGTAATAGCCGATGCCCATGTCCTGCGAGAGCTTCTTTGCCTGCTCTATCTGTTCGGGGGATATGTCCGTCCCCGTCCATTTTGCGCCGAAGCTGTACATGTTGCGCGGCAAAACGCCCGTGTCCGTGCCGAGATCGAGCACGCTCTGCCCCAGTCGAACGCCTTGCCGCCGTCGATTCTCTCGTCTTTTATATCGTGTTTTGACCCCGTCCGCATGACAGACAGGGTCAGATTAGTTTTATTTTATCTCCAGAGATTCATCCAGAAAGCGCCTTCAACGCCCGTGAACGAGATCAGCTGAGCCATGTTCACATATATGCACGCGACAGTCGAGACCGTGAATATCAAATCGACAAGCTTCTTTGTGCTCTCCGACTTGATGCTCTTGTAGAGCATGAACGCGATGACAAGCGCGCCGATGACCATCTGCCATGAGAAGTCCGCGTTGTAGCGCACGGCATAGCCGCTCTCCCACGAGGAGAAGATTATCGCGAGCGGCATGAGAATGCAGGTCACGCCGATAAGCAGGATAGGCAATACGCGCTTTTTCTTCTCGACGCGCTGCAATGCCTTGCCCGAGAAGAGATAGGCGAACATGGGCAGAGCGCGGTATATGATTCCGACGGATATAAGATTCTTGCCAGCGTCGTCGAAGAACATATAGCCGTTGAGCCCGAAACGCTCCGCAGAGGAAGCAAGATGCGTGAATGTCTTGGGCGTGAAGTGCGGCATGTTCAGAAGATACGCATACATATTGATGAGCACATATTTCCAGTGGAATTCCGAGTGGGTGAAGTCGTTTATCGTCAGCGAATACTGGATGCCGAAGTCGAGCGGATTGTCGAAGCGCAGATAGTTATATACCATCTGCCCGAGGGCGATAACGCCGAGCGGGACGAGGGCGACAGCCGCATATTTGAAGAATGTGCGGGTCTTCTGCTTCTTTTCGAGTCCGTCGAGCGCTTTTTTGAGTCCGCCCGCGAAGAAGAACAGCGCGGCGATGCAATAGACCGCGAGCGTCGGGCGGCAGAGCACGGCATAGCCGAGGAAGAACGAGGCAAAGCCGAGGCGGACATATGAGATTTTGCCGTCCCAGAGAATGTTCGAGGTCATGAGCAGATACGCGCCGATAGTCACGCACATGAATCCGCCGGAGATGGCGAGCTCATAGAACAGCGGACGCGCCGCGGAGAACATGATTCCCGAGGACATCTGCAAGGTTATCAATCCGGCGAGCACCGTGTTTGTCGGCAAATCGCGGAATTTTTTGTCTATCACCGCGAGATATATCTTCGTCAGGAATATTATTCCGACGAGCGCGAACATCAGCGTCGCCCAGCCGGTCGGGAAATAGCAGCCGGTTATCAGATGATACGGCAGGAACAGCGCAATGACAGGACCGATGCCGTAATATGAGTAGTATTTGCCGTTATACAGGCAGTGATCCCAGAGGAAGTTGCCCGCGCCTATTTCAGCATCACGCCTTGTGTATTCATAGGGATTGTCCATTTTGAGCAGATCTTCGTCAGGCTCTTCGAGAAGGTTCACCTGATGATGCTCAAACGCGTCAACGAGCTCTTTGGTTATCTGGTCGCCCTCCTGCGAAGTGAAGCTGTAGTGCGTGGTCGACCAGCCTTTTTGCAGATTTGTGAATGTGAGATACACCGAAAATACCATTGCGGCGGCGGTTATGACTGCCGCGATGCGGGTGCAGTTGACTCTGTTGTCGGAGAATTTCTTGCGCGCTCCGGCGGGATTCGCTATAGCATAGATGATAATTATGGCGGCAGCAGCTATGAGCAGATATGTCAGGATAATTTCCGCTATGTGCAGCGCGCTTATCGACTGATTGAGCGTGATGCCCTTGAGCGTTGCGCTGTGATAGTCGTCGAGAGATATCTCGAGTCTGAGGCGCGACACTTCGCCGGAGAAGTTGCAGGTCATGACATTGTCGAGCCCGTTTTCGAGCGTGAGCTTTGCGATATTCGTGCGGTAATATGAGCTCGTTGAATCGGCGAAATCGACATAGACCTTGCCGCTGTTTGCCGACTCTCCGAAGTCGACATCGAACCCTATAGAACCGACGCGCGCGTCAATGCCGGTAAACTCTATCTCGGAATAGCCCTCGCCGAGGGTTATCGTGCCGTCGTCGTTATAAGTAATATTGGCTCCGTCTGCGCGGGAGAGGTCGAGCGGCTGCTCTTTGTATCCTCCGAGAAGCCTGTTTATCGGCGTGAAATTCATTACGCACAGGCTCACGACCGTTACTATAACAAACAGAACGGCAACACATACGGAAAGCTTTTTCAGAAATTTTCTGTTTTCTCTGTCCATAGGCACCTCACAAGTTTTTTGAAGTCAGTTAATTATACCCTATTCGGGGCAATTTTTCAAGTTTGTTGTTAAATCCGAAAAAGCGGAGTTATATAAAAAGACACGGCTCACATAAGCTGTGAACCGCGCCTTTTCTATTTTGCTATTCGATTAATACTTGACGTTGGTTATCTCGAGGAAGTTGTCGAGAACCGCGCTGCCGCTGAACTTGCTGCCGAGCACCTTGCCGGAGCCGGTGATAAGGACGTGCATATACTGATAGAGATCTACCATATGATTGGTCTTGGGGTTGTAGGTGAGCACTGCGGTGCAGTCATAGTACTTGAGCGAATACTCAACATCCTTGACGACCTTCGTGACGTTGGGGTCGTTCTGGAGGGTGTTGTCGATATCGGCCTTTGCAAGGGGGCTGAACATCGTTCCGGTGAAGCCCTTGGAGATAACGCCCGTCTTGGGATCGCAGGGCTCGGGGTTGATATCCGCCTTGAGGACTATCGTTATCTTGTAGTTGCCGTTCGAGAGAACCTCGCACTTTGCGCTCTTTATCTTGCTGACATCGGTCAGGGTGCAGCCCTTTGTGGGATGCTGGTAGATCGGGAACCACTTCATGTCGGTGCCCTTCGGGTTGTTCTCGTGCTTCTTGCCCTTGGCATCCTTTTCGCTGGTCATGAACAGCTCGGCAACGGGAAGAGCCGCGTTGATAACAAAGCCGTCAAAGTTTCTCTTGTCCTTGGGCAGGGTCTGCCACTCGGACTTCTCATAGCCGACCTTGCTGCTCTTTGCGAGATTGAGAACGTCTCTGTAAGCGGCGAGGATCTCGGCATAGCTCTCGGGCTTGCCGTTCGAGGGCTTTGCGGAATTGTCGGCGGGAGCCTTGGTCTCGATAACGGTGTGCCCCTCTTTGTCGGTCACTATCTCGGTCTCGACCGCGGTGTCGTCGGAGGCTGCTTCCGAGGAGGCCTCGGGAAGCAGATCGTCCGCAATAGCGTCGCCGTTTATGGCAACGTCGCCGGCGGCAGTTGTGTCGTTGTTATTCTTGTCGTTCTTGCACGCCGCGAAGCTTGCAACCATAGCTATCGCGAGCAGAAGAGCCGCGATTCTCTTGAGATTCTTATTCATTGTTTTCTATCCCCTTGGAAAAATCAATATTTGAAGCTGGAATAGCTTACATACGATGTTCCGGTAGCGGTGGGCTTGCCGATACCGATGTCGATGTTGACGGTGATATCAAACTTGACATCGAGCTTGACGAAATGACCGGTAGCGGCGTCGATGGTTGCGGTAACGACTGCGCCCGAGTAGCTCTCGGTGACCTTTGCGCCGCCGTAAACTTCGTCGATGGCGTCATAGATGCAGCTGGCTCTCTTGTGGTCATAGTAACCCTTGTCCTTGTCGCCGACGCAGATTCCGCTCTTGTCGAGGGGAGCGTTGCAGGTCGCGGTGCCCTTGGTTGCATAGGAATTGCCGTTCTTGATGTTGATGGTGATTATGTAGTTCGAGCCGCTCTGTTTGCAGGAAGCTGCGGTGACGTCGCCGGTGCCGAGGGTCGAAGCTCTGAGAAAATACTTGTTTGTGTCGGTATTCCACTGACCCTTGGTGACGGTTTCGTTGTAGGCGTTCTCGGCACCGATGCCCATGAACTTGTAGATAAGGCTCTTGAACTGCTTGACAACAGCGTTTGCCTCGATCTTCTCGTTCTTGGTCTCTCTGTGCTTTGCAAAGCCGACCTTGCCGGAGACGGCTGCCTTTGTGGCGGCATTGTAATAGTTGAGGATATCCGCGGTGCTCGAGGGGGCCTTGTTGCCCTTCGAGGTGACTACGGGAGCCTTGCCGCTGTCGGCGGGCTTGGTCTCGATGACCTTGCCGGAAGCGTCGGTAACGGTCTCAATTTCTGTGGACTCGGCAGAAGCGTCCTCGCTTGAGGCTTCTGCGGGGGTGCTCTCGTCGGCGACGGTGTTGTTAGCGTCTGCGGAGCTCTCGGAGGGAGTGGTGGAATCGCCGTTGTCCTTGTCGCTCTTGCACGCCGCGAACGAGAATATCATCGCGAGGACAAGAAGCAGGGAAGCGATCTTCAGAAGATTCTTTTTCATGTCAAAAACCTTTCATAAAATATTTTCGGGTATTTCCGCCCGTTTTTTGTGCTGCACTTTACAAGGCAACACAGCGCACTATAAATTTACACTAATTAACTAATAATGTCAAGTAAATTTTGATAAAAACAAAATTAATAACGCCGTGTTTTTATGCAAGATAACATCACAGACTGCCTTTTAGTAATAGATTGTTTACATTCGCTTTTATAAAGTTATGGAAATTCGCCGAAAGTTATGATATAATATCAAGGTATATGTGCTCCGGCGCATAAGATACACCCCGAAAGGAGCCTGCGGCATGGCGGAGAAAAAGCTCATCTCATGGAATGTCAACGGAATAAGAGCGTGCATCGGCAAGGGCTTTTCCGAGGCTTTTGCGGCGCTTGATGCCGATATCCTCTGCCTGCAGGAGACGAAGGTTCAGGCTGGGCAGGTCGACTTTGCGCCCGAGGGCTATCACTGCTACTGGAACTACGCCGAGAAAAAGGGCTATTCCGGCACGGCGGTCTTTTCGCGCGAAGAGCCTTTGAGCGTGTCATACGGCATCGGCATTCCCGAGCACGACCGCGAGGGGCGCGTGATAACGCTCGGATTTGAAAAATTCTATTTCGTCTGCGTCTATACCCCCAATTCGCAGGATGGGCTCGCCCGGCTCGATTACAGAATGACATGGGAGGACGCGTTCAGGGACTATCTTCTCTCGCTCGACAGGGACAAGCCCGTAATAGTCTGCGGCGATATGAATGTTGCGCACAACGAGATAGATTTAAAGAACCCCAAGACGAACCGCAAGAACCCCGGCTTCACGGACGAAGAGAGAAGCAAGATGACCGAACTGCTCTCCGCGGGCTTTACTGATACATTCAGATATTTCTATCCCGACGTCGAGGGACAGTACAGCTGGTGGAGCTACCGCTTCAAATCGCGCGAGCGGAACACGGGCTGGCGCATCGACTATTTCCTCTGCTCCGTGCGGCTCAACAGCCGGCTTACCGGCGCGAAAATACATCAGGAGATATTCGGCTCCGACCATTGTCCGGTCGAGCTGACTGTCGATATATAAAAAAGCGCCGCCGAAAAGGCGACGCAGGAAAGCTTGATTTTATATTGAGTTTTCGCTGAAGTCGATAACGAGCTTGTCGCGCTTCATCTCGAGCTTCGTGTATTTCACTCCCGCGGCGTCGAACATTCTTTTCGATGCGCGCACGCTGTCGGTGTTGCGGTACTTGTCGCTGATATAAATTACCTCTTTTATCCCGCTCTGGATTATCGCCTTGGCGCATTCGTTGCAGGGGAAAAGTGCGACATAGACCTTGCATCCGCGCAGGTCGCCGCTGGCGTTCAATATCGCATTGAGCTCTGCGTGGCAGACATAGGCGTATTTTGTGTTAAACGCGCTGCCCTCGCGCTCCCACGGGAACTCGTCATCGTCGCAGCCGGAGGGGAAGCCGTTATAACCGACGGACATTATCCTGTTTCTGTCGTTTACGATGCAGGCGCCCACCTGGGTGTTCGGATCCTTGCTCCTGCAAGCCGAGAGCATCGCGATCCCCATAAAATACTCGTCCCACGAGATATAATCGCTTCTTTTAGGCATTTTTCACCGCTCCGTTTCCCTTATAATAGCATAATATATCAACCCGATATTAACATATCCAAGCCGTTAAGGCAAGAAGAAATTTTTGAGGTGACTTTCTATGGGTCTTTTAAAGAAAATTTTCGGAGACTACTCTTCGAGAGAAATCAAGCGCATCACGCCGATAAAGGACAAGGTGCTCGCGCTTGACGAGGAATATTCAAAACTCACCGATGAGGAGCTCAAAGCAAAAACCCCTTATTTCAAGGAGCGCCTCGCCAACGGCGAGACCCTTGACGATATCCTGCCCGAGGCGTTCGCCGCCTGCCGCGAGGCTTCGTGGCGTGTGCTCGGGATGAAGCACTTCCCCGTGCAGATTCTCGGCGGTATCGTTCTGCATCAGGGACGCATCGCGGAGATGAAGACCGGCGAGGGCAAAACGCTCGTCGCAACGCTCCCCGCTTATCTCAATGCGCTCTCCGGCAAAGGGGTCCACATCGTCACGGTCAACGACTACCTCGCACGCCGCGACAGCGAGTGGATGGGCAAGGTCTACCGCTTCCTCGGGCTCAAGGTCGGTCTGATAATCCACGAAAAGTCAAACGACGAGCGCCGTGAGGCATATGCCGCCGACATAACCTACGGCACGAACAACGAGATGGGCTTTGACTATCTGCGTGACAACATGGTGCCCTACAAAGAGCTCAAGGTTCAGCGCGGTCACTCGTTCGCGATAGTCGACGAGGTCGACTCGATACTTATCGATGAGGCGAGAACGCCGCTCATCATATCCGGCCGCGGCGACCGCTCGACCGACCTCTACAAGCAGGCGAACTCCTTCGCCCGCACGCTCAACTTCGAGCGCATAAAAGAGCTTCGCTCCTCTTCGAGACTCGAAGATACCGCCGACCAGGTCAGCGAAAACTGCGACGTCATAGTTGACGAAAAGGCGAGAACCGCCGTGCTGACTCAAAAGGGTATCGCAAAGGCGGAGAAGTATTTCAATCTCGACAACCTCATGGATCCCGCGAACATGACCATACAGCACCACATCAACCAGGCGATAAAGGCTATAGGCGTCATGCGCCGCGATGTCGACTACGTCGTGAAGGACGGACAGGTGCTCATAGTCGACGAGTTCACTGGACGCATCATGCTCGGCAGACGCTACAATGAGGGTCTGCACCAGGCTATCGAAGCAAAAGAGGGCGTCAATGTTGAGCACGAGAGCAAGACGCTTGCGACCATTACATTCCAGAACTACTTCAGACTCTACGACAAGCTCTCCGGTATGACCGGTACGGCTATGACGGAGAGCGAGGAATTCCAGGAGATATATTCGCTCGACGTCGTGGAGATTCCGACCAACAAGCCCATGATAAGAAAGGATATGGACGACCTCGTCTACAAGACCGAGCCCGCGAAATTCAACGCAGTCATCGATGACATTGTCGAGCGCCACGAAAAGGGTCAGCCCGTGCTTGTCGGTACGATATCCATCGAGAAGTCCGAGACGCTCAGTAAGCTCCTCAAAAAGCGCGGCATCAAGCACGAAGTGCTCAACGCCAAGTATCATGAAAAGGAAGCGGAAATTGTCGCGCAGGCAGGTAAGCTCGGCGCGGTCACGATAGCCACGAACATGGCGGGGCGCGGAACCGATATCATGCTCGGCGGTAACGCAGAGTTCCTTGCGAAGTCCGAGATGCGCCGCAAGGGCTACAGCGAAGAGCTTATAGCCGAATCGACCGGCTTCGGCGACACGGACAACGAGGATATAATCAGCGCGAGAGAGGAATTCCAGGCTCTCGAGAAGAAATATAAGAATGAAATTTCCGGCGAGGCGGAGCAGGTCAGGCAGGCAGGCGGTCTTTGCATCATCGGCACAGAGCGCCACGAGTCCCGCCGTATAGATAACCAGCTGCGCGGACGTTCCGGCCGTCAGGGCGACCCCGGCGTGAGCCGCTTCTACCTGTCGCTTGAGGACGACCTTATGCGCCTGTTCGGCGGCGAGCGCGTGACTACTATAATGAACACGCTCAGAACCCCCGAGGATATGCCGATAGAGTCGAAGATGATCTCGAATGTTATCGAGAGCTCGCAGAAGCGCGTCGAGTCGCGCAACTTCTCGGTGCGTAAGAGCGTCCTGAGCTTCGACGATGTCATGAACCGCCAGCGTGAGCTTATCTACAAGCAGCGCGACAAGGTGCTCGACGGCGAGAACCTCAAGCCCGTTATACTCAAGATGCTCGACGAGTGCATAACGGAATCCATCGATTTCTACTGCCCGAAGGCGCTCTCCCACTCCGACTGGAACATAGCCGGACTGCGTGAGAAGTTCCTCGGCTGGCTGACCACTCCCGAGGACTTCGCGGACGGCTTTGACCGCGAGGACGCAAAGGAAGAGCTCATTGAGCGCGGACATGAGATTTATGACGAGCGTGAAGAGCTCATGGGCGTTGACGAAAACGGCGTGCCGATAATGAGAGCGCTCGAGCGCATGGTTCTGCTCAAGATGGTTGACAGCAAGTGGATGGATCACATCGATGCCATGGAAGAGCTCAAGCGCGGCATAGGACTCCGCTCCTACGGTCAGCAGGATCCCGTCGTTGCGTTCAGGCAGGAGAGCTATGATATCTTCGACGAGATGACCATGTCCATCCGCGAGGACACCGTCCGCCTGATGATGACGATAATGCCCAAGAACGAGGAGGACACCAAGCGCAAGCAGGTGGCGGAGATAACCTCGACCAGCGGCGCGTCCGACGGCAGCGAAAAGGGACGCACCGTCCGCAAGGGCGCAAAGATAGGTCCGAACGACCCCTGCCCGTGCGGAAGCGGAAAGAAATACAAGAAGTGCTGCGGCGCGGTGAACAAGTAAGATATATAAATGTATTCCCTCTTCGGACGAGCTTCCGGAGAGGGAATTTTTTCGGTGTCCAGTAGGGAGAAGTGAATTGAATTTTTCGTTGGAATCTATCAGGCGCCCCTGCAAGGGGAGCCGGCGTTCAAGATATGCTTTGCAGGATGCGTGCCAGTATAGTATAAATTTCGCAGGCGAATAATATCCGCCGTCTTATAAATATTCGCGCAATAAAAAAGGAGACACTCTTTCGAATGTCTCCCTTTTTGTATTTTATCGGTTGTCCGATTATTTCATAGCCTCTTCGACTGCAACAGCGCAGGCGACGGTCGCGCCGACCATCGGGTTGTTGCCCATGCCGATAAGACCCATCATTTCGACGTGCGCCGGGACGGAGGAAGAACCTGCGAACTGAGCGTCGGAATGCATACGACCCATGGTGTCGGTCATGCCGTAGCTGGAGGGGCCGGCCGCCATGTTGTCGGGATGCAGGGTACGGCCTGTGCCGCCGCCGGAAGCGACGGAGAAGTAGTTGACGCCGTTCTCGACGCACCACTTCTTGTAGGTGCCTGCGACCGGGTGCTGGAAGCGGGTCGGGTTGGTGGAGTTGCCGGTGATGGAAACGCCGACGTTCTCAAGCTTCATGATAGCCACGCCCTCGGGAACGTTGTCTGCGCCGTAGCACTTGACGTCTGCTCTCGGACCGTTGGAATAAGCCTTCTGCTCGGTGACGGTGACGGTCTCGGTGTAGGGATCGAACTCCGTCTTGCAGTATGTGAAGCCGTTGATGCGGGAGATTATCATTGCGGCGTCCTTGCCGAGGCCGTTGAGGATAACTCTCAGGGGCTTGGTTCTGACCTTGTTTGCGTTGAGGGCTATTTTGATAGCGCCCTCAGCGGCGGCGAAGCTCTCGTGACCTGCGAGGAAGCAGAAGCACTCTGTCTCCTCGGAGAGGAGCATCTTGCCGAGGTTGCCGTGGCCGAGACCGACCTTGCGGTTTTCGGCGACGGAGCCGGGGATGCAGAAAGACTGAAGACCGATGCCGATTGCGGCAGCGGCGTCGGCAGCCTTGACAGCGCCGCTCTTTATAGCGATAGCGCAGCCGACTGTGTATGCCCAGATAGCGTTTTCAAAGCAGATGGGCTGGGTACCTCTGACGATCTTGTCGCAGTCGATGCCCTTTGCAAGAGTGATCTCTTTGCACTCCTCGATGGAGGAAATGCCGTACTGAGCGAGAACGGAGTTGATCTTGTCAACTCTTCTCTCATAGTTTTCAAATAATGCCATTGTCCGTATCCTCCTTACTCTTTGCGCGGGTCGATATACTTGGCGGCCTCGGCGAATCTGCCGTAGGTGCCTACCGACTTGTCGTATGCGGTCTGAGCGTCGTCGCCCTTCTTGATGAAGTCGGTCATCTTGCCGAGGGAAACGAACTCGTAGCCGATAACCTGGTCGTCAGCGTCGAGTGCCATTCTGGTGCAGTAGCCTTCGGTCATCTCAAGATAACGAACGCCCTTTGCCTTTGTGCCGTACATGGTACCGACCATGGAGCGTGCGCCCTTACCAAGGTCTTCCATGCCTGCGCCGATAACAAGACCGCCCTCGGAGAAAGCAGACTGGGAACGGCCATAAACGATCTGGAGGAACAGCTCGCGCATAGCGGTGTTAATCGCATCACATACAAGGTCCGTGTTCAGAGCTTCCATAACGGTCTTGCCCGGGAGGATCTCTGCTGCCATTGCAGCGGAGTGCGTCATACCGGAGCAGCCGACGGTCTCAACGAGCGCTTCCTCAATGATGCCGTCCTTAACGTTCAGGGAAAGCTTGCAAGCGCCCTGCTGCGGTGCACACCAGCCTACACCGTGGGTGTAACCGGAAATGTCCTTAACTTCCTTTGCCTGTACCCACTTGCCCTCTTCCGGGATGGGAGCCGGACCGTGCTTCGGGCCCTTGGCTACAATACACATCTCTTCCACTTCTTTGGAATAATTCATAAGTGGTACTCCTTTCGGTTCCAGTTTTATTTGGCAGACTTCGCGCAGAAGAGAGCCGCAGCGAAAAAGCGCCGCCCGCATCCCGCAAAAAGCCATTTTACTGATTTTCTTTATTATAGCTTTTTTTCATGCGTTTCGCAAGGGGCAAAACACACATTTCGCGAAAAAAGCGCACAATATACGCAAAAAGGAGCGCCGCAGCGCCCCTTTTGTATCTTATTTCGGTTTGAAATTACTTCCAAAGCGGGTCGGGATATGTGCCGTTTTGCATCATCTCGGCAAGCGCCGACATCACGACGGGCTTATCGGCCTTATACGTCACGCCGAACCATTTATCCGCCGATTTTAAAACCGTC
>ENA-OYZN01000565-OYZN01000565.1-human-gut-metagenome-genome-assembly--contig:-NODE-565-length-15463-cov-10.064187_pt1 | contig 15463 bp, 16 predicted proteins | sample MGYA00243294_ERZ653483 | MGnify/ENA primary metagenome ERZ653483 (study PRJEB26926, sample SAMN06165155) | human gut metagenome | biome: ENVO:00009003; feature: ENVO:2100002; material: ENVO:00002003... | reverse complement strand
GCCGCACGGGACAAAAAAGCAGTTCGTAACCGAGCCTCTGACCCGAAGAAAAAAACAGAGTGCAGTCAGGGTAAGGATAATACTTTGAAAGGAGTTGCGGAGCGGTTGAAGTCCGTAAAGCCGCACGGGACAAAAAAAGCGCCCCGAAAGGCGCTTTTGGATGTTCACAAATGCTTCGGACGGAGCCGGATCAGAACGGAAGATAATCCGAGGGATCGACTGCCTGGTCGTTTTTATAGAGTTCAAAATGGAGGTGAGAACCTTCCATGAATTCGCCGTAGCCGCTGTCGGAAGCGTAGCCGATCACGGTGTCTTTCGTTACGCTGTCACCCGCTTTAACGTTTACGTTGCTTGCCAGCGAAGAATAAACGCTTTTCATGCCGTCCTCATGGATGATTACTACAGTTGTCCCGTCCATCACCGAAGTGTTCACGCTTTCAACCGTTCCGCTTTTCACCGGCTTTACGGGAGTATTTTCTTCAACGAGAAAATCCACGGCTTTGTGGATGAGCCATTCTCTTGTAGTTTCGGAAAAAGTAAATTCAGTGAGTGAAAAATCCATGCCGATCGTATAGTTGTCAACCGGCATTCCCCATTCCTCGACAACGGGAAGAGGGTCCTCCTGATCGTCGTCAGGGTTTTCCACGGGCTTGTTGTCGTCGTCGGGATCTGTGATTACCGGGGTATTGTCGTCGGGATTTTCGGAAAAGGAGTTATTGTTTCCGAGAGTGGACACAAGGACTACCGCAACTATCGCCAGTATGCTTACAACTATTATTATCAAAGGCAGATACGCTTTGACAAATTCTTTGAAGCTTTGTTTTGTTTTGTTTTCCATATAATTCCTCCTGATTTATTCCGCCTTGCGGCAGCTTTCGTATAGATTATTGACATAACCCGAAAAGCTAAACCTGTTATTTTAACTGCGGAATAACAGACTCTGTCATATATGGCATCAGTCGGTGCGGACGGATACGGAAAACCGATCAAAGCCAAGTATTTTACAAAGTAGGCCGTGAAGAGGCGGCAGGGATTGAAGCGTAGTTGAGAGGAGCGGAAGCGCGGGGTTAATATTTGGTTATATGAAGACAAAAGGTGCCGGCGCATAGGGAAAGATAAGTTTGTTTTCCCGGAATGCGAGGATGAAACATGCAGAAACGGTCGGCGCGGAAAACGTATAAGCCGGGCAGGGAAGCGTAATATTTGAGAGCGCGGAAGAAAATTACCACATAAAAAGTCGTCGCGAACGGTAAATGTCCGCGACGATATGGAGCTAATGAGGGGATTCGAACCCCTGACCTGTTGATTACGAATCAACTGCTCTACCGACTGAGCCACATTAGCATTCTGACCGCAATATGCGGCTGAATTATTATTTCTTTTTCTTTTTGTCTGTTTTTGCAGCTTCTTTTTCTTCCTTGGCGGCTTTACGTTCGGCAATGAGCTTAGCGTTTTCTTCCGCTTTACGTTGAGCTGCTGCTTTCTGTTCGGCCTGCTTCAGGGTTTTGGCGTCCATTTTAACAACGACTATACCCTGCTGAAGCTGATAAAGAGAACGGGAGAGCTGTGACTTCTTGTGATTTGCGGCGTTTTTGTGGATAACGTGTTCGACGGCAGCTTTATCTACCATGGCACAGGTTTCGGGAAGAAGCTGAGTCGCAAGCTCCGTATTGCCTTCGGCGATGGCGGCATTGAATTTTTTGAGCGCGGTATGCATTCTGGAACGAACTATCTGATTCTGAAGCTTCTTTGTTTCCGAAACTTTTACTCTCTTTTCTGCTGACTTAATATTAGGCATGGTTATCTCCTCAAGCTTATCTGTATGTTATAAACTTTCATCTTTTATATCTTTCACTGCATTAGCCCAAGTATTCTATCATAAAACTTAACTCTTTGCAACTTTTTTTATCGGTTTTTTTAAAAAAGTATACCGATGTTTGCTTTTGGACATAATAAAAACAGGCATTTTTATACTGTCTGTCGAAGTGAAGTCCCGTGAGTCAGCTTGAACGGGTTTCGAAAACCGCAGCCGGCACAGCAAAGACGTTTTTTCGTGTCCCGGCAGGGAAGGATCCCGGATCGCGGCACGAAAAAAACGCCGATTTCGAAAAGGACAGCTGTATTCGGATAATAAGTGCCAAAGGCGGTATCATATGAGAAAAGCAACGGGAACTATTGAAGAAGCGCGCAGCTCGGTGCTGGCGCTCATGGGCAAAAGCGTAATCGTACGTCACAATAAAGGACGCAATAAAATAGTCGTGTATGACGGTATCGTTACCGAAGCTTACGGAGGCGTTTTTGTGGTAAAGACCGAGAAGCTTTCGCCCGGAAGAATAAGCTTCAGCTATAAAGACGTCCTTTGCGGCGACATCCGACTGAAAGAAACGGTCAAACCTCGCTGCTGAGACCGTTACATATCGTCGTCATCGTCGTCATCATCGTCATCTTCGTCATCGTCCTCGTCGAAGTCGTCAATATCGTCGTCGGTATAGACCTCGTCGAAGTCGTCTTCCTTATCATACTCGTCGAATTCTTCCTCTTCTTCCTCGTCGTCGAAACGTTCGTCGAATTCGGCGTCCCGAAGCTCTTCGAGGGGAATTTCTTTTTCCTCTTCGATGTCGGTATCCGTGTCCTCAAGGTAAACTCTCCAGTTGTCGTCTTCTATAACGGGATCGGAAGATTCTTCTTTGGCAAGTCTGCACTCCTCGCACATTTCCTCGTCGAATGATATATAGTTGCGCTTACAGATGGGACAAAGTTCTTTAAGATCTTCGTCGTCGTCCTCCGCGGCAACTCCGAGAGGCTGACCGAGTTCTTCCTTGCAGACATCGCACATATCGAGACGCGAATCAATGTAATTCAGCTCGCAGCGCGGGCATTTTTTGTAAGTGATTTTCGCCATAATAAGTTTTCCTCGTTTCAGTATAGTACTATTATCCACCGGATGACGCTCATTTTATTCCTTTTGCCGCAAAAAAACAGAAATCGTCTGTTTTTCGTGCAGTATGCCCGAGTTTCAAGCCGGTTCGACAATACGTTCGCCGCGAACGTTAAAACTGCCGTTATTATATATGCTATTTCAGGAATTGTAAACTATATATAAGCAGAAAAATAAAATTTATTATATTTTTACATTGATTTTGTTTCAGCCTCGCTTTTTGAAAATTTTTATTCTGTTTGCGATTTGTAAAATGTTTTTTGTTTTAGCTATATTTACAACAAAAAACCGCACTGACCGTGCTTTGTTTATAATGTGCCTTTTGAAAATTTCTTTGCTTGAAAGCAGCTTACTTTATGTGCTCCGCACCGGCTTTCTCCGGCACAAAATTCTCCGCGACTTCACTGCCAGCCTGCCGTGTGGCATGGTTTACGTTGTCAGAGTATTTTGTATTTTTCAGCCCGAAACGCGAGAAAAGCGTTCTTCACGAATAAAGGCTTTTAAGCCCGAAACGATATCTGCCGAATCTGCCGAAAAAAAAAGGCAGACTATATCGTAGAGGCGACAGAATAATTTTAAACCCGAAACGATATCTGCCGAAAAAGAAAAGGCCAAAGACAAAATCTCTGACCTTTATATGGTGGGAACAATAGGGCTCGAACCTATGACCCTCTGCTTGTAAGGCAGATGCTCTCCCAGCTGAGCTATGCTCCCGAACCCGATTTACGGGAATGGTGACTCCTACGAGAATCGAACTCGTGTTACCGCCGTGAAAGGGCGATGTCTTAACCGCTTGACCAAGGAGCCGAAATGACAGATATAAATATGGCAATGAAGATAATGGTAGCGGCGGTCGGACTCGAACCAACGACCTGCCGGGTATGAACCGGCCGCTATAACCAGCTAAGCTACGCCGCCATAATGGTTGCGGGGAGGGGATTTGAACCACCTGACCTCCGGGTTATGAGCCCGACGAGCTACCGGACTGCTCTACCCCGCGACATGCGCACCAAATGATGCCTGTTTATATTATCATTAAAAGAAACATCTGTCAAGTGATTTTTTGCGGTTTTTTCATTTTGCTTTGAGTTATTGTGACGGCTCATCGTTAAGGGATTTGCAGTTGTCAGGCGTGCGCGGGAAAGGCTTCTGTGCGCGTCCGGAGCATACCTTCGGGCGGGCAGACAGCCGAACGACGGGAGCAGCGCAATGGCGCGCAGGAATGAAATATATCCCGGTACAAGTATATTCCGAGAAGACTTATCCGGTGCGGGCAGAAAAAACGGGTCTTCAGTCACCGTGATACGGCGCCGCAGTTATGTTCGGGCGGGCAGACAGCCGAACAACGGGAACAGCGCAATGGCGCGCAGGAATGAAATATATCCCGGTACAAGCATATTCCGAGAAGATTATCTGGTGCGGGCAGATTGTCGGCGGTTTCGTGCCCGAACGGTGATTTTTATTTACGGGTCTTGCATAAGCGGAGCTTTGAGTGCCATACTAACTTCAAACGGAGGTCACAATGATTAAAATCAAGAAAAAAGGTTTCACGCTTGTGGAACTCATGGTAGTTATAGTGATAATCGGGATACTTGTGGCGATAATCGTGCCAAGTGTCACGAGCGCGATAGACGCTGCCAACAGGCAGGCGGCGATCGCAAACGCGAAAAGCTCCCTTACGGACTGGACCATAAAAGTAACTTCGGGCGAGGCGGGCTATACCTATACCGATGAAAACGGAGAACAAGTCGCTCTGAGCGAGGCTGAGGCGCTCAGGATAATGTCGGGCACGGTCTATACAGAGTATGAAAACAATACCGAGAAGTATATCGTGCTGAAAGACGGTGTGCCGCAAAACGAATTTATCGACAAAACCGATCCTTCGGTGAACGCTTCCGACCATTATATAATGACAGTTACCTCGGGCGGAGTCGCTCTTAGATACGTCAGAGCGGGCTGAGGCCGGAAGACATAAGGAGCTTGCGACCGGAAAAGTTTTTTGCGGCAGTCGGTCCGAAGTTGCATTCTGTGCGGCGAAAGGGAAGACGCGCTGCAGTTTTCGGGTGGTTTTGCCGCACGGAATTTATACGGAAAATATACGGAATATATTCGGAGTAAAGTTTTCACGGGAGGGCTCAGGCGCAATGAAGGCGTCGTCAGGCTCTCCCCGTTTTTTAAAGGTTTATCAGTCCGGAAAGTTTCTGACCTGTCGGTTTATATTTATTACGAAGTCGGAACTTTGTATTTAATTTAAGCGCTTTTTCAGCGGATTTCCCGATATTCTTATTCCGGAGCTTTTTTTTCGGATACGGCAGCTACAAAGCGCTGTCGTATTTTATATGTAAAATAGATTGTGAAGAATTCCGAACTTTAAGCCGACTGCTTTTTGCTCTGATTGACAAAAACGGACGAATGTGTTAACATGTTTCGTGACCGGCGGAGATATTCGGGATCCTTGTATTTCCGAAGGACCCGATGTATCCGGGAAGCGGATCGTATTTCGGTTTCAAATGCGGTCTGACCGGGCAGATGAATTTTTACGGGGGGCGTTATGGGAAAAAAGATCGCGGCAGCGGCGGCAGTTATAGTTCTGGCAGCTTTAGCAGTTTTTCTTTTCGTATACAATGGTCGTCCGGTTTCGATCTCCGTGGATGCTCCATACGGAATACTTGAAGGCAAAATGGACGAAGCACAGCTTACCGGGGAAATCACTTTTGCTGACGGCAGGACTTCTGAGGTCTATATCACGGAATCAAGGCTGAACGAGGAGAGCAGAAGGCTTGTTTCGGTTCCCGGGACGCATATTTTCAGCTATGTATACGGCGGTTATGAACTCGGCTTTGAGCTCGTTGTGCTCGAGGACGAGGCATTCACGGAGCAGGGGTTTATATACCGTCTTAATCCCGATGTGGTGACCTGTTATCTTGCGGGTTGTTTAAACGAAGGGAGCGTCGAGATACCTTCGGTTTACGAAGGCGCCGCTGTCACGGGTATAGGGGAAAGGGCCTTTGAGGGAGCCTACCTTGACGCGCTGCTCATTCCGGAAAGCGTGACGGAGATAGGTTCCGAAGCCTTCAAAGACGTTATCGGGCTTTATCATCTTACCGTGCCCGCTTCGGTCAGAAAAATAGGCGACGGTTTTATTTCCGGATGTATGCTCAGATCCGTGACCTTCATGGGGGATATACCGGGGTGCAGCATGTACATGCTGAGCAATTCCGCTTTTTCGCAGATGTCGTTTTATCTCGGCGACACTGAAGGCGATCTGTATCGTATGCTCACAAATCTCCGGCATGAGGACGGATCCGTTATCGATATCGATATCAACGGGAGCAGAGAAAGAGAGATACCCGAGGCGGAGGAAGGCGTCCTTTTAAAGGTCTTCGGGAGAGCGGAGCCCGAAGGCGGAGCGGAAACTTTTGCTTGTGACGCTTATTCATCGGTAAGCGCCGCGACCGAAGGAGAACTCATTTCGCTTCTCCGGCTCGGACTCCGGCCCGATCCGATCGAAGGAAGCGAAGCTGAAAGGATATGGACGGAAGCAAGAAAACTGTTGTCTTCAGCGGTGCCCGAAGGGGCAGACGATTATGTGATCGCGAGGAACATACTGACGGCGCTATGTGAAAGAGTCACCTATACCGCTGCCGGATCGGAGGATCCTCTGGGGTATGTGCACAGGATAAGCGGTGCTCTGCTTTACGGAGCCGCAGTGTGCGACGGATACTCTCTGACTTACGAATTATTGCTGAATATGGCAGGGGTAGAATGTGTTTATCTTGAAGGCAGGGTCAACGAGTGGGATACGGCCGGGCACGCCTGGAATAAAGTAAAGATCAACGGCGAATGGTATATTGCAGACGTGACATTCTGTGATTTGTCGGATATAACGCTTGAAAACGGCAGTAAGGCGCAGGCGGTTTCTTTGGCGAATTTTCTCGTTTCGGATGAAACCGAGCCGCGCATATGTGATTTTCCTCAGCCCGAGGCTCTGTCCACAATGAAGCTTCCCGATACGGACATGGCTGTATTTTATACCGAGCAGGAATTTTTCGATTATTTCAGACAAAACGGCGAAAAGATCCTTGATGCCGGACTCGTGGAAGCGGTTTTTGAATTTGAGTTGTCGGCGGAGAAGAATGTGGTGAGTCTTGTCAACAAGGCGCTTGCCGGTTATGTGCCCGAAGCCGGGTCGTTTTTTGTGGCGGTGACGCAGAACGATTATCTCAGAAAGGGCGATCAGGCGGTGATAATTGCGATATGGCGAAGAAACTGAAAAGGGCGTGGCAAGCGGTAAAACCCGCAGCCGGCTTTACGTATCGTTTTGTGAGCTAGGAGGAAAAATGAATACCGATCTGCATATACATTCGACATATTCCGACGGAGACCTCACGCCTCGGGAGATAGTGGACCGGATGATACAGTCAGGGGCGGACGCTTTTGCCATTACCGATCATGATGAGATTTCGGGTGCTTTAGCTGCGGCGGAATACGCCGCAGAAAAGAAAATAAAAGTGGTCATAGGGGTGGAGCTTTCGTCGCGCTTTGACGATATCTCTGTGCATATCCTGGGGTATAACGTGACCGAGGGAGGGAAGCTTTCTTTGCTGCTGGAAAAGCAAAGAGAATCAAGACACGTCAGGAACAGAACGATCGTGGACAAGCTTTGTTCGCTCGGTATGGAGCTGAGTTATGAAGAGGTGCTTGCCGCCGCAGGCGGACGGACCGTGGGGCGATCCCATATAGGGAAAGCGATGGTAAGAAAAGGTTATTGCCGGAGCCTTGCGGAGGCGTTCGCCGAATATATCGGAGAAGGGAAGATCGCTTTTGCGGAGGGCGAAAAGCCGGGGATCAAGGAGTGCGTCGAGGCAATAATACAGGCCGGGGGAAAGGCTGTTGTGGCTCATCCTTGCAAAATCCCTGTTGCGTCGGCAGCCGAGGAAATAGTGCTCCGTGCAAAAAACTACGGCGCCGAAGGGATAGAAGCGGCGTACTTTACTCAAACTAAAGCTCAGGCGGATCGTTTCAGAACGCTTGCAGTCAAGACAGGGATGTTTGTGACAGGAGGAAGCGATTTCCATTCGCCTGAGATCACTCGTTTGGGGGCGAGGTTTTTCTGTCCGGATAAACTTACTATATCTGCTTTGAGGCTGTGAATGAGATATTTTTTGGTTAAAGGTATTTTTTCGATAATTTTGCTGACCATGCTGACAAGCGCGGTCTTATTTTTTTGTCTGGTAAAAAATTCCGCTGACAAAAACTGCGGCGTTTCGAATAAATACGCGGATGTATCTGCCGTGAACGCCGAGTCTGCCGCATCCGCCGGAGCTTTATTAAGCGGGAACAACACCTTTCCGCAAGACAAAGCAAATAAAGCTGATGCGGAAATCCGTTTTCGTTCGGTAGGGAACGCATACCGTGGCGGCGTCGGTTCAAAAAAAACAAGCTTTGCGTTCAGAACGGGGAACAGAACTTTCCTCTGGGATTATTCCGCCGATTTCGGCACTAGAGGCAGCGACCTCGAAGAAAAACTCGCTCTCGCCGAAGAGGTCAGAGAACTGGGTTTCAATGCAGAGATCACGATGTATTACGTGTTCCCTTCACTCAAGACAAAAGTGGCTGAAATAAGGGCTGCCGTTGAAAGAGCGCCTGTTTCTGCCTCGGCCTCCCTCACCGATAAAAACGGAGAAGCCTCCTTTTCTTTCACGAAAGAAAAAAAAGGCGTCGGCGTCAATGCCGACAAACTTTGCTGTCTGCTTTTCATTGCCCTGAAAAACGGTTCTGACAGTATCGCCGTGCCTCTCGATGAGAAAGAGGCGGAAGTCAGGCTTTCGGAACTTATGCAGGATACTCATGAAAGGGGAAGCTTTTCGACGGTGTTTGCCGGAGGAGAAGCTCGCAGACATAATATAGCTTTGGCAGCGAAGTCTGTTTGCGGCGTATCCGTGGCTCCCGGGGAAGTTTTTTCCTTCAACCGTACCGTGGGAAGAAGAACGACGGAAAGAGGCTATAAAAACGCGCCCGTCATTTACAAAGGCGAATATACCGAAGGTGTCGGCGGGGGAGTTTGTCAGGTGTCCACCACTCTTTATAACGCCGTGCTGCTCGGTGATCTTCCGGTCAGAGAAAGGAACCGCCATACCCTCAGGAGCAGATATGTGGAGCCCGGCTTCGACGCCATGGTCACTGACGCCGGCGCCGATCTGAGGTTTGTGAATAATACGCCCGGATATATCTATATTTACGCCTCAGTCAGAGAAAACGTCCTGACCGTGAAAATTTACGGCAGAGAAAATATCTACGAAATAGAAAGAGAAAGCCGCATTATTGAAGAATACAAAAACGGCAGCCTTCTTTCGGAAAGCTGCCTTATATACCGCGTCGGAGGCGAGTTTGTCAAAAAGGTGCGTCTGCACGGGGACTACTATTATCCCGAATCGAAACAGACCGCTGTTTTCAGGCCGCATTCGTCTTTTCGACGTTTTGGTTTTTGCTGTCTTCCTGATCCTTTATCTTATTGAAGTAACCCATGGCCTGCTTGGAAAAGGTAAGTATCACGGCGCCTATAAGCACTATGAGCATATCGGGAATGGTGGTTATGCACTGATATACGAATGAGTATATCCAGGCATTCTGAACCGGAAAGTCGGAAGGCATGTAAGAGGCCCAGAAAGTGGCTCCCGCGATAAAAGCGGGGATTATTCTTCCCGCCATGGCAAAGAGAGTGCCTATGACGAGAGGCGCTTTTTTGAAATTGCGGGCAAATCCGGCAAGTCCTATGAAACAGAACGGAAGTGCATAGTCGAGCAGGTACTGGACGGGGTGAACGACGGAAGGGTCAAACATACTGTCAAGAAGCCCGTAGCAGAGTCCCGCGAGCATACCGCAGGAAGGACCGAACATATATGAATATATGACAAGAGGAAGAAGACGGAAAAAAGTAATGCTTCCGCCGTAAAGACCGGTGTCTATCTTAAGGAAGTTCAGGACCACGGTTATGGCGACTGTTACCGCTCCGAAAACAAGCGCGCGCGTGCCGATACTGTTGCGGCGGCGGCTGATGAAGAAAATGGCAAGAAAGCCGAGGATTACCATGACGGAAATCACGGTATAGAACACCCAGTTGATTTCAACGTCAAGCAGCATGGAAAGGATGTTGTTCATAATATACACTCCAAAAAAAAATTTCGCCGACAAGGGGAGCGAAACTTCAATACAAACGAATATTTCCTTACGCAAGCATTACCTTGAACAAGTTATATGGGTGTAATCTCAGCCTTTCCGGCACCCCGTTCAGCATTTCGATTATAATGCTTTCCGTTTCAAATGTCAAGGAAAATATCGTGAAAAAGTTTACAAGTAATAAAAAAAGGTGTATAATGTTTTCATCATATTTCGGATAACTGAAGGGTTTCGGAGATTTCGGTTTCGGAACGGAGAATTATGGGTAAAAGAGATTCGTTTTTTGCGTGTTTGGGAAGAATGAAATATATAAACAGGTGGAGTCTGATGAAAAATACGTCCGCCGAAAATCTTTCCATGCACACTCAGGAAGCGGCAGTGATCGCGCATGCGCTTTGCGTTATCAATAATGTGTATTTTGACGGCAAGGCGCGGCCGGAAAGGGCGGTCGCTTTGGCTTTGTTTCACGATGCCGCGGAAATTTTTACCGGCGATATGCCTACTCCCGTCAAGTACAGCGGCGTAAAGATGAAGAAGGCATATGAGGAGATCGAGGAAGAAGCGAAAAAAAACCTTCTCGGCAGACTCCCCGAAGAAATGAGAGACGTCTATGCCGACCTTATGACTTACGACGGAAGCTATGAATACAGGCTTATGAAACAGGCCGATAAAATTTGTGCATATCTGAAGTGTGTCGAAGAGAGGAAAGCAGGGTCAAAGGAATTCCTGAGTGCGGAAAGGAGTATACTGAAGGAGCTTGAAGAAACCGCGCTTCCCGAAACCGCGCTTTTTATGAGTCGTTTTCTGCCTTCATATGAGCTCACTCTCGACGAAACGGAAAAAATATAAGTATGGGCAAAAATCCGCTTTTGGTATTCGACGATGTGTCGGTAAGGTATGCTTACGATAAAGTCGATGTTTTCACGGGACTCAGCTTTTCTCTCGGCTATGGAGAGAGGCTTTTGCTGGAAATGCCGGTGCAGGGCGGGAAAACTTCGGTGGTCAAGCTGCTCGGGGGCCTTATCCTCCCTTATGAAGGAAGGATCGAGTACAGAGGCGCTCCTTTGGCAGAAACCCCTCCCGCAGATCGGAATATCGCCGTTATATATACGGATTTTGCCATAATGAGAGGAAGTGTAAGACGCAACCTCGAATATCCGCTCAGGATCAGGGGGTACTCCGATGAGGCCGTAAATTCGGCGGTCAAGTCTTTATGCGGGAAATACGGTTTTTCGGGCGGAGAAAAGGCTGCATATCTTCAGCCGACGGATAAACTCAGGCTTTCTTTGATAAGAAGTGAGTTCAGACAGGTGGACTTGCTGGTCGCCGACGATTTTATGAGAAATATCCCCGCGTCTTCCGAAGGGGAGGCGAGGGAGCTTATTGAAGAGTATATCTCAAGGAAAAAGTGCGCTTTCCTCGAACTGAAAAATAAAAACGAGTATTGAAGATATGTTTCGGCTGCGTTCGGGCTTCGGCAGGGACTAAGGTATTTTGTCCGGGCTGACGGCAGACAGGGCTGAAAACTTTGTGCTGGCACCGCGTTTCCGGAGCTTCTGCAGAGGTGCAGGCAAACGACCATATGATACTGCGTATATATCGATCACAGGTTAACCGGAGGAGAAAATTTTATGAGTGAAAACGGAAATAACGAAAAAAAAGATTTTTTCGATGAAGAACTGGATAAAGAACTTCAGAAATCACAGGGAAGCAAACCCGGCGGTTACAATGCCGGAATAAGTCAGCGTAATTCCACTGCGGAGGAAAACGCACAATGGAAGAAGTTTTCCGACGCTGAGAAAAAAAGCAGGGTTGCGAGCAAGAAGAATAAACCCGTGATTGTAGTTGCTTCGGTGCTTATAATGGTGGTTGCGTTGGTTTTTGCGATATCGTGCGTAGGGAATATATCCTTTTCGCTGGGATTGCTTGACGAGGTCCTTCAGATAATGGATATTTATTATCTTTACGACTATAATGCCGATGCCCTCCTTCAGAATGCTTACGACGGTTTTTCTGCCGGACTCGATCCTTATACCTTTATTATGGATCCTTATGAGTATTACGAGCTCATGCACGCCGAAGACGAAGGAACATATTTCGGTATTTCGTATAAAAACAGCGAAAATCCGGATGCAAGCGGCGTAGAGATACATTCCGTCGTGCTTGACAGTCCTGCAGACTGCGCGATATCCGAAGACGGAAAGTATGCGGGATTGCGTGCCGGAGACATAATCGTTTCGGTGAACGGTATATCTGTAAAGGGCTATACCGCCACGCAGCTCAACGAAATGATGTCTGATTTCACCTCTGCGGCAATAACGGTGAACAGAAACGGGACTGTCATAAGTTTCGGTTCCATAGAGCGCGATAATCTGACTAACAGGTATGTGGAGTATTTCTATATGGACGAAACCGGCGAAGTCCGAACGAACATGAAATATTATTACAACGACGGTTCGACCGTCTATACGAACCTGCCTTACGTGGAAGGGACGGACGGTCAGGGCATAATAAATATGAACGACCCGGATATATATCCTCACTATGACGCTTATTCTCTTCAGAATATAGACAGCGGTTTAGTAGGGTATGTCAAGTTGCATGAGTTTTCATATACAACAGCGGAGAATGTTTCGCACACCACGATCGATTTCAGTGCGGCCATGAATGTTTTCAGGGATTCCTACGGCGGCGAGGGAAAACTTGTGCTTGACCTCAACGGCAATCCCGGCGGATACAACGATTATTGTCAGAGCGTGGCGTCGTACTTTATATACAACGGGACGCCCGGCGAAGAGCTGGAGGTCTGCAATCTCCGCATGAAAGACGATTCGAACGTCGAGACCTATAAGGTAAAGAGCAAGTATGCCGACTATTTCGATGAAAACGCCGAAGAACCTCAGATATTCGTGCTGACGAACAATAACAGCGCTTCGGCAAGCGAGATGCTCACCGGTGCGATACTTGTTTATGAAACGGGCGTACAGATAGGACTGCAGACTTACGGCAAAGGCATTTCTCAGACGATAATAGCCGTAGGCGATCCCGTGACGATAGTATACAAAGGTCATAAGGTTTCGTCGTCTTATGCATTTTACTTCACCTTTGCCAAATTCTATACCCCGAATGTTCCCGGGAGTCAGAGTCCTTATAATAACTATTGCAATCAGTCCGATCTGAACGGCAACGGCGTTATAGACGAAAACGAAACAAAACGCGGATTCGCTCCGTTGCCGGAAAATGAATTCGGTACCTTATACGATCAGATGTTGCGTGTAAACGAACTTTGCGGAGGCTGAGAAATGAAGCTTCTTGTGTTCGGCGGAGCCTTTGATCCGCCACACGCGGGCCATCGGGAACTTCTGAAGGTTGCGGCGGAGAAAACCGAGGCGGATGAGATACTTGTGATACCTACGGCTCTTCCTCCCCACAAGAAAGAAAAAACCCCTTTTTCTTATCGTTTTGAAATGGCCGAACTTGCTTTCGGAGATATGGCTCGGGTGAGCGATATGGAAAAGCATATAATACCGAGCTATTCCTTTGTCACATTGGAAAAGCTCTGGGAAGAGTACGGCTGTAAACCTTACTTTGCAATAGGGGGGGATTCGGTCAAGGCTTTCAGCACATGGCGTGAGCCGGGCAAAATAGCCGCTTCATGCGTGATAGTGGCAGTCAGACGCGGAGGCGAGGATCTCGAGAGCCGGCTGAGGTATTTGGAAAGAGAGTTCAACGCGGAGATCCTGAGGACCGATAAAGAGATCACGGATATTTCATCTTGCGAGCTGAGAGTGCTTCTGGAGTTTGAAAACGCTCTCGGAGAGGTGAGAGAGTATACGGACAAGCGTGCCGGCGATTATATCCTTCCTTCGGTGCTGAGCTATATCGGAAAACAGAAACTTTACTCTGTCCATACCGACAGCATACGCAGGATCGCGCAAGCTTTGAAACCGGCGCGTCTGAGGCACACATACTTCGTTACGCTTACGGGCAGCGAGATCGCACATTCGGAAGGGCTGGATGCGGATGAAGTGTTTCAAGCGTGCCTGCTGCATGATTGTGCCAAGTATATGCTGCCTTTGTCGAGAGAATACGGCATAGATCCCGACGCTTACCCGGAACCGGTGCTGCACGCTTTTTTGGGAGCGAAGGTCGCCGAAAGGGAATATGACGTTTCCGACGCAGATATCCTGAACGCAGTTAAATTCCATACTACCGGAAGACCGGGTATGTCGAAGCTTGAAAAAACGGTCTATACGGCGGACTATGCTGCCGAAGGAAGAGGTGATTTCGCCCTGCCAGTAAGAAGAGCGCTGAAGCTCTTCGGGTTGGAAACAGGCTTCAAAACCGCGCTGCTTTCCTGTTACTCTTACCTTCTGAAGGAAAAGGGCAAGGACATGTTTCATCTGACTGCAGATTGTTTTGAATATTACGCTTCACGCGATCCCGATATGTTCAAGGCTCTTTCGGAAGGCAGCAAAGGTGCGGCAGAGGCGTATCTCGATTTCAAAACAGCAAAAGAATGTATAAAAAACGGAGAAAATTGTAATGACTGCATATGAATTGGCTCTTGCCGTGTGCAAGGCGCTGGACGGAAAAAACGCAAGAGATATAGGAATAATCAAGGTAGAGGGAAGAAGCGATATCACCGACTATTTTGTGGTGGCGAGCGGGAATTCCGTCACTCACGTGCGAGCGCTCGGGGAAGAAACGGAATTTCAGCTTGAAAAAGCGGGACAGTTTGCAAGACACAAAGAAGGACTTGCGGAAGGCAAATGGATCGCTCTTGATTACGGCGACGTTATCGTGCACATATTTTACGAGGACGTAAGGACTTTTTATCAGCTGGAAAAGCTCTGGTCAGACGGGAATAATTACGTAATGTATTCCGCTTTGCTTCACGATAAAGAGGCAGAAAGCTGAATGTAAAGCCGGGAAATCCCGGACGATAATTTCAAAGGCGCGCTTGTGAAGTCTGCGCCTTTTTTCGTGCGGATCACATGATCGGAGTTAAGCTCCGGGCGTTTTCCCGCGGCATGCGGACATAGGGTCTGTTTTTTCATGGCGCGGCGCGAATTGTTTTAGCTCTGAGTGTACGGAGGTCATTAGGATAGCTGACGCGATAAGACCCGGTTTTTTGTCTGACGCTTTGCGGCTGGAGCCTGTCGTCGATATGCTCGCCGGGCTTTTAGATATCGGGCTTTTTTCGGTAAGGCCGGTTCAGCCTGCCGGCATTTTGTTTTTTTATCATTATCCGTCATGACGCGGCGCGAATTGTTTTAGCTCTGAGTGTGCGGAGGTCATTAGGATAGCTGACGCGATAAGACCCGGTTTTTTGTCTGACGCTTT
>ENA-OYZN01000564-OYZN01000564.1-human-gut-metagenome-genome-assembly--contig:-NODE-564-length-15482-cov-5.553251_pt1 | contig 15482 bp, 18 predicted proteins | sample MGYA00243294_ERZ653483 | MGnify/ENA primary metagenome ERZ653483 (study PRJEB26926, sample SAMN06165155) | human gut metagenome | biome: ENVO:00009003; feature: ENVO:2100002; material: ENVO:00002003... | reverse complement strand
GAGATAGGCTCCGGTCTCGTGGGCTCGGAGATGTGTATAAGAGACAGGATTATAGTAAAACTCGGTTAGATATTGCTAACTATTTTTAAATTCACAAGTTAGTAAATGCTAATTTATTTTTATGAGAGAATAAAGGTGATACGTATGACTTTAAGGGATGCAACGGAAGGAAAAGAATATATTATTCAGGATATCGTTACAGATGACGAAGAACTGAATTCCTTTTTGTTCTCTCTTGGTTGCTACAGCGGAGAGTCTATAACTGTTATTTCTCATTTAAAAAACAGTTGTGTTGTTTCTATCAAGGACAGCAGATATAATATTGACAGTCAATTAGCGGAAGCGATTGTCATCTGAAAAAAGTGCTGATATCATATCAGCTTTTTTTGCGAGCATCGGTTAGCTATGCCTAACCTACATAATTTGCCACTTTGTCTGTAAAGATTTTAAAGAATTTAAAGAAGAAAGAGGAGGAAACACAATGAGAATTGCTTTAACAGGCAACCCGAACTCAGGTAAAACCACAATGTACAATGCTCTGACCGGACGTAACGAAAAAGTCGGCAACTGGGCAGGTGTTACCGTAGAAAAAAAAGAACACCCAATTAAAAAGGCATATAGTGCCGGAAGTGAACAGCTGGTTGCTGTTGACCTGCCCGGTGCATATTCAATGTCTCCCTTTACAAGCGAGGAAAGCATAACAAGCTCATATGTAAAGAAAAAGAATCCCGATATTATTATCAATATCGTAGATGCTACCAATTTGAGCCGCAGCCTTTTCTTTACTACACAACTTTTAGAGCTTGGTATTCCCGTTGTTGTCGCCTTAAATAAGAGCGATATCAATAAAAAAAAGGGAACAAAAATTAACACTGCCATGCTTTCTGAAAAACTTGGATGCCCTGTTGTTGAAACAATTTCTACTTCCGCCGACGGCTTGAAAGCTGTTGTAGAAAAAGCAGTATCTATTGCAGGCAATACACAAAATGCGCCTTATCATCAGGGTGACATCGATCTTACGGATAAGCTCGCTGTTGAAGCTGCAGACCGTCAGCGTTTTGAATTTGTAAACGATATTGTAAAAGAGGTTGAAAGCCGTAAAGTGTTGACCAGAGATAAAAACACCGGCGATAAAATTGATGCTGTACTTACAAACAAGTGGCTCGGTATTCCGATTTTCGCAGTTGTCATGTTCCTTGTATTTCAAATCTCTCAAGTTTGGGTTGGTACTCCTATTGCTGACTTACTTGTTGGTTGGCTTGAAACATTTCAAGGTTGGGTCGGCGGTCTTTTAGAAAACGCAAATCCGCTTCTCTCTGCACTGCTTGTTGACGGTGTAATCGGCGGTGTAATTGCCGTGATCGGCTTTCTACCCCTCGTTATGGTAATGTACTTCCTCATTGCGATCCTTGAGGACTGTGGATATATGTCCCGTGTGGCGATTGTACTTGACCCCATCTTTAAAAAAGTCGGTCTTTCTGGTAAATCTGTTATCCCGTTTGTTATCACGATCGGTTGTGCAGTACCCGGTATTATGGCAAGCCGTACGATTCGTAATGAGCGGGAACGCAGAGCAACCGCTATGCTTGCTCCGTTTATGCCTTGTGGTGCAAAAATTCCCGTAATCGCTCTCTTTGCCGGTGCATTCTTTGATGACGCCGGCTGGGTAAGCACTTTGATGTATCTCTCCGGTATCCTTCTTATTTTTCTCGGTGCTTTGCTCGTAAACAAAATTGCAGGTTATAAGGCAAGAAAATCGTTCTTTATTATCGAATTACCCGAATACAAAGTGCCTTCTCTTTGGGGTGCTTTCAAATCAATGTGTAGTCGTGGCTGGGCTTACATCGTTAAGGCTGCTACCATCATCCTTCTCTGCAACACCGCAGTTCAGGTTATGCAGACCTTTAACTGGAGCTTTGGTGTTGCTGAGACTGCCGACTCCTCTATCCTTGCTACGATCGCAGGACCTTTTGCGTATATTCTCGTTCCGATTGTCGGAGTTCTTTCCTGGCAGCTTGCAGCGGCAGCCGTTACCGGCTTTATCGCAAAAGAAAATGTTGTCGGCACCTTGGCAGTCTGCTTTGTAGGGCTTGAAAATTTGATTGATACCGAAGAACTTGCACTAATGGAAGGTGCAGGCGCAGAGGTTGCCGGTATTATGGCCATTACTAAGGTTGCTGCGCTTGCTTATCTTATGTTCAACCTATATACGCCTCCTTGTTTTGCTGCGATCGGTGCTATGAATGCCGAAATGAAAAGCAGCAAATGGGTTTGGGGTGGTATTGGTCTCCAACTCGGGGTAGGCTATACTGTTGGATACCTCGTATATACCATCGGTACACTCATTACTGCTCCTGCTTCCCTGAATGTAGGTGCGGCAATCGGTGGCCTCGTTGCGGTTCTCGTATTTGCAGCTGTTTTAATCGCTCTTATCAATAACACGAATAAAAAAATGAAAGGTGAGTACGCTTTAGGTAGATAATTATGGAAAATTTTATTATTGCAGCAATCCTAATTTTAATTGTGGGCGCTATCGTTTACTATCTGATAAGATCTAAGAAACGTGGTAAAATCTGTATTGGCTGTCCCTATGGAAAGAAATGTGAAGGGAAATGCAGCGAAAAATGTAGCAACAAAGAAACTGAAAAACATGAGAATTAACGAACAAGATAAAGAAAACAGCCTGAAATGCAAATTGGTGGTGCAATCTTGCGATTGCACCGCCAATTTGCATAACTAACTTCATTCCAGATCAGCCAGTACCGCGCGCCGCTTTTTCTGTACCACCAAGTAAAATCAAGCCGGACTGAACGAATCTTTTCCGACACCACAGAGCGGGCAGGTAAAATCTTCCGGAAGATCTTCCCATTTCGTGCCAGGAGCGATTCCGTTATCCGGATCCCCAGCTTCCTCATCATATTCCCATCCACAAACATCACATACATACTTCATAACAAAAAACTCCTTTCAAAAAATAGATTATTGCAACGGTTCGAAATCTGATGCCCCGTGCTTGCACAAAGGACACACAAAATCAGGAGGAAGCGTTTCTCCCTCATAAACATAACCACATATTTTACAAACAAAGCCTTTCTTCTGATCCAGAGGTTTCGGAGAAGGTTTGATGTGTTTAAAATAAAAATCATACGTCACAGAAGGATCGGCACTCAAAACACAAGCCGCAGTGACATCAGCGACAAATACCGTATGCGTGCCGTAATCTGCACTTGATATCACACGGCAAGAAAAATACGCATTCGAATATTTATTAAGATAGAGAAGTCCATTCGCACTCCTGCCCACATCACCAAAATCAGCAAATTTATCAGTATTCCGTCCGCTCTGGAATCCAAAATGCTGGAATAATTTGAATGGCGTTCCCTCCGTCAGCACAGACACATTAAAAATACCAGTCTCTACAATCAAGTCATGCGTATAATTTGCTTTATTTACAGTAATCAGGAGTCGTTTTGGAGAATCCGTCACTTGCAACACCGTATTGATGATGCATCCATTGTCCTTTTCCCCGTTTTTCGCAGAAAGCACAAATAGGCCATAACTCAGCTTAAAGAAAGAAGAAGGTTCGAGCGGCGCCGCATTTATTTCCGGGAAATTACCCCGCAGCGAATCTGCCAATTGCGCAGCAAGTGTTTCTAATTTTTCAAAATCACAAGACTTCACCGAAGAACGCACCGAAAGTGTTTCGCCGACAAACGTCATGTTTTTGAGCGCAGCAAGGCGGTTTCGAATCAGACTGCCGGCCGCCGGCGCCCAGGTACCATTTTCGATAACGGCGACGGTACGGTTTTGGAAATTATGTGTTTCCAGCTCGTGCAGCAGCAGTTCCATATTCGTAAAAATACCCGCATTATACGTTGCAGAAGCAAACACAATATGGCTACAGCGAAACGCTTCCGCCACGAGATAAGAAGGATCCGTTACGGAAACATCATAAAGGGAAATGTTCCGAACGCCATTCTCTACAAGTTTTGTTGCCAGAATCTCCGCGGCATTCTCCGTATCTCCGTAAATCGAAGCATATAGAATCAAAACAGCGCGATCTTCTGCCGTATACGTACTCCATTTTACATATTTGTCAATTAAACCATCAATGCCTTCGCGCCATACCGGACCATGCAAAGGGCATATCATATTGATATCGACCGTAGAAGCCTTCTTCAAAAGCGCCTGCACCTGTGCGCCGTATTTTCCAACAATATTTGTATAATACCGGCGCGCCTCCGCGATTTTTGTCCCGTAAAAATCCAATTCATCTGCGAAGATCGTCCCGCTTAATGCCCCGAACGTCCCGAACGCATCGGCAGAAAACAGTATTTTATCTGTCAGATCGTATGTCACCATGACCTCCGGCCAATGAACCATCGGTGCCATTAGAAATGTCAATGTATGGCGGCCAACTGGAAGCGTGTCACCTTCTTTTACAATCAAGGCGACCGCGTCAATATCAAAGTCAAAAAATTGGCGAATCATGGCCAGTGTTTTTGTGTTGCAAACAATTTTTGCCTCTGGATGCAGCCGATGGACATCTGCCAGCACCGCACAGTGGTCCGGTTCCATATGATTCACCACCACATAGTCCAATTTTCTTCTGCCAAGTCCATATTCAAGATTCTCCAGAAACAGCTCCCGGATCGATTTATCTACCGTATCGAGCAACACGGTCTTTTCATCCAATAATAAATAAGAATTATATGAGATTCCATCGGGAACAGGATAAACATTTTCAAATAGTGCAATCCGTCTGTCGTTCCCCCCGATCATCAATAAATCGTCCGTAACTTTTTTTATACAATGCATAGAATCATCCTCCTTCACCCCACCGTGCTATTTTACCATACTTTATCGTTTTTTTCATATCAATTAAACGCTGGTTGGCAGAACCGCGAAATCGGAGCGTGATGTCTTTCAATGCTTCAAGAAATGGGCCGTCCACCAATACGTCGATCAGCGATAACATTTTACACGTAACTTCGCAATGATAAGAAGCATCTGGGGAAATAAGTTCTTCCAATGTACAGCCGCTATAGCACCAAATCGTTTTATCGGGAAACCGGTTACAAATCCGCTCTAGGAACGGCACAAGTACGCGCTGGTTCTCAGGCTCAAACGGTTCGCCGCCGAGTATCGTAAGACCATTGATAAACGGCTTGGAAAGCGCAGCAGCAAGCTCTTCTTCTGTATCCTTGGTGAATGGCTGACCATATTCGAAAGACCATGTTTCGGGATTAAAACAATTCGGGCAGCAATGTCTGCAACCGGAAACAAATAGCGAAACTCTTACCCCTTCGCCGTTTGCTATATCTGTTTTTTTGATTTCACCATAATTCATAATATTTTACAGATGCAATACCCTTTCTTTGATCTCCTGCGTTCTGCCCTGATTCCAGAATTGGGTACCGATATAACCGCACGTTCTGCGTGCAACATTCATTTTCGACTGGTCACGGTTTCCACAGCGCGGGCACTCCCACACCAGCTTCCCGTCCGCATCGCACACAATCTGGATTTCTCCGTCAAAGCCACAGTTATGACAGTAATCGCTCTTTGTATTAAGTTCTGCATACATAATATTGTCATATATAAAACGGATGATTTGAAGTACTGCTTCGATATTGTTCTGCATATTTGGGACTTCTACATAGCTAATTGCTCCGCCGGTAGACATTGCCTGAAACTGCGCTTCAAATTCAAGTTTGGAGAATGCATCGATCTCTTCCGTAACGTGTACATGGTAACTATTCGTAATATAACTTTTGTCCGTAACACCTTCAATAATGCCAAAGCGTTTCTGAAGGCATTTCGCAAATTTATACGTTGTGCTCTCAAGCGGCGTACCGTAAATTCCAAAACCGATCGTTGTCTCCGCCTTCCATTTATTGCAGGCGGCATTCATAAATTTCATCACCTCAATTGCAAAAGGTGTCGCCGTAGGATCCGTATGCGGTTTACCGGTCATATATCTGACACATTCGCAGAGTCCCGCATAGCCAAGCGAAATCGTAGAATATCCGTTATACAGCAGCGGATCGATCACCTCGCCTTTCTTAAGACGTGAGATCGCACCATATTGCCATAAAATCGGTGCTGCATCCGAAAGGGTCCCCTTCAGACGATTATGTCGGCACATTAAGGCTTTATAACAGAGCGCGAGACGTTCTTCAAAAATTTTCCAGAATTTTATCATATCTCCGCCCGAAGACAATGCAACATCCACGAGATTGAGCGTTACAACACCTTGGTTAAAACGTCCGTAAAATTTATAATTTCCATTTTCGTCTTTCCATGGTGTCAATGCACTTCTACAGCCCATTACAGGGAAACAGTTGCCTTCTTTAAGCTCTTTCATTTTCTTCTCGGAAATGTAATCGGGGACGAGACGCTTCGCCGTACATTTCGCTGCCATTTCAGTTAAATAATAATATGGCGTACCGGGGTTGATATTGTCCTCTTCCAATACGTAAATCAACTTCGGGAATGCAGGTGTGATCCAGATGCCGTCTTCATTTTTAACACCCTGATAACGCTGTTTCAGCGTTTCTTCTATGATCATGGACAAATCTTTCTTTTCCAGTTCTGTTTTGGCTTCGTTGAGATACATAAATACCGTCACAAAGGGTGCCTGTCCATTGGTCGTCATTAGTGTAACAACCTGATACTGGATTGTTTGCACGCCTCTACGGATCTCATCTTTCAAGCGCCGTTCCACAATTTCGGAAATAACTTCCTCATCAACAAGACCTTTCATTTCGCGCGCTTCTTCCATTACTTCCTTACGGATTTTCTCCCGCGATACTTGCACAAACGGCGCAAGATGTGCAAGTGAAATGCTCTGTCCGCCATACTGACTGCTGGCAACCTGTGCGATAATTTGTGTCGCAATATTGCATGCTGTTGAAAAGCTGTGCGGTTTCTCAATGAGTGTTCCGCTGATCACCGTGCCGTTTTGCAGCATGTCTTCCAGATTAACAAGATCGCAGTTATGCATATGCTGTGCATAGTAATCCATGTCGTGAAAATGGATGAGCCCTTGCTCGTGCGCTTCTACAATTTCCAGAGGCAGGAGCAAGCGGCGTGAAATATCCTTGCTGACTTCGCCTGCCATATAATCGCGTTGTACGCTGTTAACCGTAGGATTTTTGTTGGAATTCTCCTGTTTCACTTCCTCATTATTGCATTCGATCAAACTGAGGATCTGGTTGTCCGTAGTGTTCGATCTTCGTACAAGAGAACGCGTATAACGATAACGGATATATCTCTTCGCCACTTCAAACGCACCGCGGGACATAATTTCATTCTCCACAAGATCTTGAATCTCTTCAACAGACATTGCACGATTCATCCTTGCGCAGCTTTCTTCCACGGAGGAAGCAATTTGTAGGATCTGTTCTGTATTCAGTTCTTTCGTGTTTTCATCAGCATTATTCGCTTTTGTGACGGCCGTAATGATTTTCGAAATATCGAACACCGCTTCAGAACCGTTTCTTTTTATAATTTTCATATCGGTACGCCTCTCATCTTTATATTGTGTATCGCAATTATTTATAGCACATTTTCAGCGCCAAATTCTGTTGCAATTGCAACAATAATAGAATATAATAAGGAAAATTGCAAGACTTTTTTAGGAGGTGGCTGCAATGAGTTCCCTTTCTATATTCAACGGGATCACAGACGAAGAAAAAGAGCACATGTTCCATTGTTTCTCACCGGCAGCAAAAGTATTCTTCGACGGCGAAACAATTATGAATTACGCCCATCAAATGGATAAAATCGGAATTCTGCTGAGCGGAAGAGCACATCTTTCGTGCATTGATTACGAAGGTCGCCACAGCATTCTGGAGCAGCTGGAGAAAAACGATATTTTCGGAGAAGTATTCACGCTTCCTTTAGAGGATTTTCAATATTTTGTAGTGGCAGATACGGCATGCGACGTGCTTTTTATCGACTATTCCCAGATTATCAAACGCTGTTCTAATGCGTGTGCAGAGCACAGCCGGCTCGTAAATAATCTGCTGCAGATGACGGCAAGCAAAGCGCAGTCCATGGCACTGCATATCAACATTCTGAGCCGTCGCACCACACGTCAGAAGCTTATGACCTATTTTGAAATTAACGCGCTCAAAGCAAAAGAAAAATATTTTACCATCCCGATGTCACTCAGCGCGCTAGCTGATTATATTAGTGTCGACCGCAGCTCTATGATGCGCGAGCTGCGAAAAATGAAGGAAGAAGGCATTATCGACGATAAAATAAGCGATGGGAAACGGTATTTTACTCTGATAAAGAACAATTGATTTGCGATATTCACCCAACTATCATCTTGATACGGCGTAATATGGAGGACGGATCGTTTTTCTGTATCCGATCAATTCGGAGACTTCAAGAAGATTTTATATCGACCAGTTCGACAGCTTCTTTCCCGGTGATATGTTCAATTACAATTTCAACCATACAGGTCCGTTCAAACAGTCTGTCGATTTCCCGGAGCCGCCCTGTTTCCTGTTCGGGAGAATACTTTGCCGCTAATTTCTCGAGCGCCGTCCGTTTTTCTATCGGATCCTCCAGAATCCGTGCCCTTCCGAATATAATGACGCTGCGAAAGTACGTCGTATATTCCTGCGGCATGACACGATCCTGTCCTACTACGCAAAATGAAACTTTATTGTTTGCCGCAATTGCATCGAGTTTATGGCCGCTCAATGCACAATGAAAAAATATCTTATTGTTATCGTATACATAGCTGAGTGGGACCGCATAAGGGTAACCCTGATCGCCAGTTACTGCCAATACGCCAGAGATTCCCCGATTTAAAATTGCCAGGCTTTCTTCTGTTGAAAGTGCCTGTTTCTTTCGTCTCATTTCCCGAAACATAGAAAAAGCTCCCTTTCGCGGTTGATTTCTGTTTACACAGTCCTCTGTGTTTTTTATATCTTAACACAAAAAGGTTACAAATACTATCGTTCTTCTTTTTGTAATTCTGCTGGTTTTCTTTTGACGAAAAGAAAAGTTGTATATCAATGTAAAGGTCATATAATGGGTGTATATTCCTTTTTATTCTACTAACAAGGCACAGTTGCGTCCCATCCGCAAAGACTGGCTCGACTGGCTTTATGATCTTCTCGATAAACTGGAGGTTACACTGCCGGTTATAAAAATTTTTCAATGAAATCTTTTAGCGCAATAGCGTCTAACGTATAATCACAGTTCTTATATTTGTTAATCTCTGCTTTGTGTTCTACATAATATTTTTTAACTTTTCCTTGTATTCTCTTTGTTGCTTCTACAAAGTTTGGAGAGCCATCATAACTTACACCATAATATTTTATCTGTTCAGGATAAATCTTTGCCATCATATACTTAACGATTTCAAATCTTGAAAAGATGATTGGATCGTTACCGTCCTTTCGGAGTATACATACGCTTAATTCTTCAGGAGGAATTGTCTTATCAGTACAACCATTTTCAAAATTTCTTTCATTCTTTATTCCTGTTCCATCAAAGCATAGATACACTCCTTCCCCTAAATATTCAGAAAGGGTTTCAGATTTTACTAAATGTGCTTCAACACACTGATCCGCCACATTCATCTGACCTTTCTTAATGTTTTCGAATACAATTTCAAAATCTACAAACAGAGCAATTGCCCCCTCAAATCCTTCCGAAAAAAATACCTTAACTTTTTCTTCTCCAATAAGTTTGCCATTATTTTCGTTTTTGGGGATTAATCCCTGTACAGCAATTGAACAAAGATTCTTTAATGATGTCATGTGATAATAATTCATATCTTTTTCACTTACCTTCTCGACAAATGGGAAGTTTTTCGCCCATTCACTAGAGATTATCTATTCATCTGTTCGATAACTTCTTCTGGTTTTACAGTCATTTCTACCCAGGATGGAGAAAAGCCGCTTTTAATTGCATTTTTTACGGAACGTATATTTGACCATGCACAACAATAAAAGGGTACTTTTCCTCTCTCAAGTATTTCCATAGCCAAATTGCTTGTTAATGCGGATGCAACTCCTTGCTTACGATACTCATCTAATACATCAACACCGATCTGCCACATGCTATCACAATCAGCAGAACAAGCGGCTAGTCCAATCATTTTCTCTCCATCATAGGCACCAACGCCTAATACATCCAACTCTTTTCTGTCTGCACACAGTGCATTGCTCCACGCTGGCAAATACAGACTTACAAAATCTTCTTGTTTCAACACCTTCAATTCATACTGGCAAGATAACCTTTTTATTATATCAATGTTAGGCAAAAAATACTCTGCCATGAAACATACCTTTTGTCCGAGTTTCTGCATTCTGCTATCTAACCAGTGCATATTAGGCGTTTCAAAACAATGATAATATTCAAATTTCCCGATATATTCTTCAACAACATCTCTGTATGCTTCATTAATAGACGCTACAATATTATTTCCATATGACACAAGATTGCAAGCAATTGGTTCTTTGTAATATTTTCTTGCAAATGGCCCAATTTCTGATTTTACAATTACATTTTCACTTTTTAGGAAGTCCTCTTCTTGACAATTTATATCAACTGCAGACTGTTTCATTGCAATCTGCATGATGTCCTTATTTGTAAACAAATCACTTACCTCCACAAATTACGATTGTAAACTCTCGATTTCATATGGTGCTGATCACAAGCCAATAACAGCGTGTGACAATCAGGAAACTACGACATATGCGCGAATAAATTATACTGGAGGATTTCAAGATGGACAAGTACATTTATGACGAAAAGAACCGCCTTTGGGACGAACTTTTCTAGGTCTTACCATACCATCCGAAGAGGAAAAACGATCGGGATCTCGGTTAGTGGCACAAGCGCGATCTGCACGATCATAGAAAAGCGATCTACACAATACTCCTGACCAGCGGCAAACGAAACAGTTATCTTGCCACGATAGACGAACAGGCCAAGAGGATCACAGAACGGCGAAAGATTAAAAGTGGATTAGAATGGGTTCAGCGCATGAACAAACTTAACGGCACAAGGGAATAAAAAGCGGTATATAAATCTGATTGCTGAGCGGCAATCAGATTTTCCATTTAATCTCAATCTGTTCACTTGTCGCGTAGATTATATCAACAAGTTTATCAAGTACGATACGCTTATCGTCAAAGGACACATCATCCCAATTATCAAGATAATCGGTAAGTTGTTTAATCTGTTCGGGCGGCATGGCTTTTGCAGATATTTCCGAAATCTCGTGACAGAGAGACTTGTGCCTTGCGTCAAGAACCTCTATTTTTTCGTTGACATATCCCATCAGCACGGGATTTGCGGAGGTCAATGTGTCAATCAGCGTATCAATTTCTTTTTCAACCGTCAGAAGCTCTGCGTTTAACGCTGCAAGCTTGGGATTTACCAGCATGTTTTTTCTGTGCTTTTGAAGCGTTTTAAACTCGGCTAATTTCCGTTTCATTTCCCCGGCGATAAATTCTCTGTTTTCTCAACCCTCAGCGTACCCGCACCCACACAGCAGTTTTTGTTATCCATACGAACAGAACACCAGAAATATTTTTTACAGTATCCTTGTATTCGTTCTTGGAAACCCCGAACGCCTTGTGACAGACTCCGCATTTTATCTTTCCGGCAAGCCATGTGCGGCACAACTTTCTTGCGGATTGATAGGTCTTGTTCGCCAATGCCTTTTTACAGCAAGTGATAAACAAGTCGCTCGGTACAAGTCCGTTATGCAGCGCTATTACCAGACGAAAGGTGTTAAGCGGTCCGTTCCAATTCGGCGCTTCCTGTTTCTTGTGCAGATAACAGCTTGTCACGCCGTTGAAGTCCTGCGGCTCGTTTACGATTTCCGTTCCCTGACTCTTGAAAAACTCATACAAATCATTCCTGATTTCATCCGTGCGCTTCGCATATTCACTGTCATTCAAAACAGAAGTATAGCCTTTTACCGTTATGCTTTTACCCTGAAATACCGCTGTTTTCGTCTCCGTTGTATATGGTCCGTTTCCGAACAGAATTTTGGATTCTGTTCCTTTATCTATAATTATCCCCCTTTCTCATTTCTTTCCCTTGGGCATCTCGGACAGATAGTGCTTGGTCATGGCGACACGGTTGTGTCCGAGACTCTGGCTGACCTGTTTTGCTGCGTTTTTCACACCTTCGCTGTCAAGGCGTTCCTTGAGTTTCTGCGCGTAACCATAGCGCAGCCCGTGGAACGAAACTTTTTCAGATTTGCGTTTTTTTACCCGGCTCAACCGCAGCGGCTCTGTCTTTATCCATAAACTCCTTACGGTGATTGTAGAGCCAACTTTGAATGGACTTTTTCTTCGCTTCCACACCCTTGTACTTGTTCTCGCTGATAATGAAATCACCCTTTTGAAGTTTGTTGTCTGTCGCATACTTGTAGGGCATTCTGACAACAGCCTTCTGCTCCTCCGTCTGTACGGGAACGGTGCGAACCCTGCCACCCTTGCCCGTAACCTTGAGTCCTCCGGTGGTGATCGCCATTTCAAATTCTTCCTTTGTCCACGTACGGTTTTCTTTTCCCCGTTCTTCCTTGGGTACACCCAATTTCTTGTTGTCCGGCAGTCTGCCTTTGCCTCCCGCTTTTCTGTAAAGGGAACGGAGAGCCGACAACTCTGTTCGGATCGTGGCAGGCGCATAGCCTTTTTCTTTCATATAGTCCACAAGATATTGCAAATGCTCTCCGCGCAGGTTTGCGACCTTTTTGTCCGTAATGATACGGAAGGAACGGGTAGAGCCTTGCTCATAGCGTCCTCTTGTCCGAACGCGCCCTCATTGGCGTTGTCAAACACCTTCTTGATTTGCACAGAGGTATTTTTATACGCGTTGTTATTTTCGCTCATAAGCCTCATCCTTTCTGCCGGTCTCTCCCGGCTGTCAGTTTTTTGGTGCTTTTTGCATCCTGTGAGAATGTGACGAACGGAAATCTATTTGGCAAGTAATTTAGTTGATCTTTTTTTACTGACGAAAATTTCTGTATCGGTCGGAAAATCCGTCATTTGAAAACGACAGTCATTTTTTCGGTCTCATTTTCACAATTGGGAATATGAAACAGGGCAAAGCATTTGGCAAGAAAAAAACAATCTCCTGACGAAAATATTTCACATATTCAATTTTTTCGGCGGTCATTCCGAAAGGAAAATCATCATCATTTCAAAACGAAAATTTTATCCGCAGGGCTTAATCTTTTATGGGACTAAAAATTCGCCACCTGCCTGTCGTTTATCATTTCGGAATGTAATTGGACTTTGTAATGATGAACGGTAGACAGACGGAACACACGCCCGCAGGCGTGTGCATCCCGTTAAGGACTGCCCGAACGCGTGCTTCCCACGGGGAAATTGTCATAAAGACAGCGCAATGCGGCGCTGTCAAAGCGCCGCCATTGTCAGTTGTTGGGAAATTGTTTCAAATACAATATCAGTTGCTTTATTGACCTCGAAAAAAAGATATACTTGGGAATCCATTCTCCAAAATCTCTTTAAAATTAGTATTTTTACCGGTTGATTCAAAAACTATATTGTTGATTTGGTGCTTAACAAAAATGAATTCAATCATTCTTTTTTCAACTTCCCGTCCCAATGCTCGACAGGACAGACTGAAAAGTGTCAGGGTATCACAATCAACCTCAATTGCTCCCACAAGCCCCAAATCGGAAAAACGGTCAGCTACAGAAACTGAATACAGTTTGACCGCTTTCGATTTTACACGTTCCTTTATTTCGAAAACGGTATATCGTTTGCCGTTTGTACATTTATTTGTTCGCTGCGTAAGCTCCGAAATTCTGTTAAATTCAATTGGATGTGCCTCATGTATCTCTACTTTCAATTCAAGTGCTGCAATGTATTCGTTATGATCGGTATATTGTACCATTAAATCATTCCGAAGTTTGTTGGTTCTATATGTTTCATTTCGCTTTTTAATATCTGAAGTACTAATATTGTTTTTTAGATTAAAACAGGAAAATTGCCCATAGTCCATATCTCGATTAAACAGGATCGTTGTAACCTCCGGTAAAACGGATTTCACCATCTCAATTTCATATTGGGAATCATCAACAAATACAATGCTGTCTAACCCGATATTAAGCTCTTTGGCGATTCGTTTAATATTATCTGCTTTATTGTTCCAGTTTACTTGAAAGTACGCAATATGCTCTTCTTTTAAAATCATATCACTATGCTCATGAAAAACAGTTAATACATCCGGCAAGTCATTTTTGCTACAAAGAGCAAGGATAACACCGTGAGAATAGAGCGATAGGACAAATCTTTGAAAATCCTGATAAAACCGTCCGAATCCGCTTCTGCCGAGTTTTATATTTTCTATGCCATCTTCGGAGAGGATTCCTCCCCAAAGCACGTTATCACAGTCAAGTACAAGACATTTCTTTGTAATATTCTTGTCTATCAAATATTGCTTATGTATTTCATTAATGGCGGCATGAACCAACGCTTTGGAATATGGTGCGTTCCAACGATATTTGTCTTTAGAGACATAAACATTAGCAATACCAACCTCAGCAATAATATGTTTGAAATCCATGAAGGTTATTTTACCTGAAAACAGTTCTGTAATCCTTATATTAATTTGATCAATCAAATTGTCATATATATACCCTATGGCAAAATGAGATGGCTTGTAAGAATTCTCAAATGTAAACGAAAGCACATGCACATTCCTATTCTGAGTTACATCCAGAAAAAATCTCTCAAATAAGTTTACCGCTTCGGCAATAACTTGTTGTTTAGATACTTCTTTTAATTCAATACGGTTCAAAACATCTGGAAAAAGTTCCTCAAAGTTTAACCACACTACTATTAAATCAGTGTCAAAAAGGCACGCTTTATAACTGTACTCATTGTGTTCGCCATATGGGATAAAGCACACATTAATGCTTTCACCAAAATGTTTGGTCACTAATGGGATACAATGTGGTTCTAAAAGGATGTTAGATATTATTGTAATAGATGTTTTGTGCACACTATTACCCCTTTGATTTCAATGAATTTTTAACAACATTTATAATTTTGTTTAATGTATCCATTTCAGTCATTATAAGTTTTTCATCAGGAATTTCAATATCAAATGTCTCTTCCAAATCCACAACAATGTGAATAAAAATAATTGAATTCATCCCGTATTGGGAAAGTTCATAATTCGGATCTAAAGTTGAAATTTGTTCACTTCCTATGTTCCTTATAACTATTTCAATTATTTTTTTAATCATATCATTCATTGCAATCACTCCAGCATAAAAATTTTTTTGTTCAGTTCTATATTTTCAATTTCGTTAGCTGATAAATCGCTTTTAATATAATCGTAAAGAATTCCATTGTTAAGGCGAGTATGAAAATCGATATGCCATTCTTTACGTTCTTTTTCAGAAAGTCCATATTTGTTTAGCAAATTTTCTCCTTGATCCGATTTGAAAGCATCCCTATATT
>ENA-OYZN01000549-OYZN01000549.1-human-gut-metagenome-genome-assembly--contig:-NODE-549-length-15847-cov-4.816109_pt1 | contig 15847 bp, 17 predicted proteins | sample MGYA00243294_ERZ653483 | MGnify/ENA primary metagenome ERZ653483 (study PRJEB26926, sample SAMN06165155) | human gut metagenome | biome: ENVO:00009003; feature: ENVO:2100002; material: ENVO:00002003... | reverse complement strand
GGTCTGCGCTGCGGCGCACGCCCACGGGACAGGAAGCGAAACGACAAGATCCGCGCCGTTCATCAGAGCCATGCGCGCGCGGGCGTTCGGGTGCATCAGCGCAGTCTCTCCGCGCTGGACGAACCAGCTGCTCATCACGCACACAACCGCCGACGCGCCGTTTTCGCGCGTGCGGGCTATATGATATGCGTGGCCGTTATGGAACGGATTATATTCGGCAACGATGCCTGCGGTGCTCATCGGATTCACTCCTTTTCCGTTTTTCGACAATAAGACAGGGGAATTCTGCAAGAACTGCTTGAAAAATCATTTTATAATATATATAATATATCAGTAACGTGCTTGTTTCAAGCAAATCTTTATTATTTGGAGGCAATACTCTTGAAAATTCTTGTTATCAACGCCGGAAGCTCATCGCTTAAATATCAGCTCATCGACATGGACGGCGAGCAGCTTATAGCAAAGGGCATCTGCGAGCGTATCGGCATCGACGGTAAAATCAGCGGCAATACCTTCGACGGAAGAGAATTCAAATACAGCGTGGAGCTCAAAAACCACACTGCGGCTTTCCTCGAGGTCGAGAAGGTTCTCACTTCGACCTACAAGGTCATCGACGACCTCTCCGAGATCTCCGCTGTCGGCCACCGCATAGTCCAGGGCGGTTCTCTGTTCAAAGAGAGCGTTCTTGTTGACGAGGATGTTATCGCCGGCATCGAGAGCCTGTGCGATCTCGCTCCACTGCACAACGCCGCTCACATTCAGGGCATCCGTGCCTGCCGCGAGGTCTTCGGCGAGGATGTTCCGGAAGTTGTTGTTTTCGACAACGCTTTCCATTCGACCATGCCCCCCGAGGCATTCCTTTTCCCGCTGCCCTATGAGTACTACGAGAAGTACAAGGTCCGCCGCTACGGCTTCCACGGCACATCTCACCGCTTTGTCAGCGCACGCTGCGCCGAAGTCATGGGCGTTGACCTCAAGGACATAAAGCTCATCACCTGCCACCTCGGCAACGGCTCTTCCATAACCGCTATCAAGGACGGCAAGGTTATCGACACGAGCATGGGTCTCACTCCCCTCGACGGCTTTATCATGGGCTCGCGCTGCGGCGGAGTTGATCCCTCGGCTATCACCTATCTCCAGGAGAAAGAGGGCTGGACTCCCGCAGAGACAGCTGAAATCCTCAACAAGAAGTCCGGCGTTCTCGGCATCTCCGGCATATCTAGCGACGACAGAGACGTTCTCGCCGCCGCAGAGGCAGGCAACGAGAGAGCCGCTCTTGCAAGAAGCATCCAGCGCTATCAGATCCGCAAGTTCATCGGCGCATATGTTGCCGCGATGGACGGCGTTGACGCAATAGTCTTCACCGGCGGCATCGGCGAGAACACCTGCGACCTGCGTGAAGATGTCTGCAAGCATCTTACATATCTCGGCGTGAAGATCGACTGCGAGAAGAACCTCGAGCTCAGAAAGGGCAAGGAGGGCGAGCTTTCGACACCGGATTCAAAGGTCCGCGTTTTCGTTCTGCCCACCAACGAGGAGCTGCTCATAGCCAGAGACACCAAGGCTATCGTCGAGAAGCTCTGATATGAACGGCTGCAACACTTTTATATTTGACAGTTTACCGGAGAAGGAGCTTATCCCCCGGTTTGAGATAAGCTCCTTCCACTGGGAAAGAGACGGATATTCGCGCCCGGAGAGCTCCGTGCGGTTCTGCGCGGTTAAAAACGAGGGCTACTATGCTTTTCTTGAAAGCTCCGAAAGCCCCGTGCTCGCGAGATACACAAGGCGCGACGATCCGGTATATACCGACAGCTGCCTCGAAGTGTTCATTGCTCCCGTCAGCGGGCGCAGAGAATACATAAACTTCGAGATGAATCCGAACGGCGCTTATCTGTCGCAGTTCGGAAGCGAGAGAAACGGCCGCGTGTTCATAAAAGAACTGACCGCAGAGACCCCGCGCGTCAGTGCAGGAGTTTACCCTGACACTAAAGGCTGGCACGCTGAGCTCTTTATCCCGGAGAGCCTGATATCGGCGCTCTACGGCTGCGAGTTTTCGGTCAAGGAGGGCGAGATTCGCGGCAACTTCTATAAATGCGCCGACGACTCCCCGACCCCGCACTACGGTGCGCTCTTCCCCGTTGACAGCGTTTCTCTCGGCTTTCACAATCCCGAAAGGTTCGGCACTATCAAAATAATCAAAAGGTGATACAGATGCAAACGCAGAATGCTCCCTTTCCGCTGCAGCAGATAATCGATGAATTCGGTTTTGAGGGAGAATATATCGGCTACCGCGTTTCAAACGACGGTCATATAAACAACACTTTTGTTCTTGATTTCAAAAACGCTGACGGCAGCAGTACAAGCTACCTTGTTCAGCTGATAAACACAAATGTTTTCAAGAATCCAGACGAGCTGATGGAGAATATCGTCGGAGTCACGGGATATCTGCGCAACATAGTTATCGAGCGCGGCGGCGACCCGGAGCGCGAATGCCTCAGGGTGTTCTTCACAAAGGATGGCAAGCCCTATTTCAGAACAGAGAACGGCGAATGCTGGCGATGCTACAATTTCATCACCGGCGCGCACGCCTGCCAGTCCATTGACGACCCGAAAACATTCTTCAACGCCGCAAAGGCTTTCGGCACTTTCCAGTGCCTGCTCGCGGACTATCCGAGCAGCACGCTCCACGAGACCATACCGAACTTCCACAACACCCGCTCCCGCTTCGCCGACTTCAAGAAGGCAGTCGGCGATGATCTCAAGGGTCGCGCGGCGGGCGTGCAGGAAGAGATCGACTTTGTTCTCTCGCGTGAGGGTGACACGGGCATTCTCGTCGACATGCTCAGCAACGGCGAGCTGCCGCTGAGAGTCACCCACAACGACACGAAGCTCAACAACGTCATGTTCGACAACAAGACCGACGAGGGCATATGTGTAATTGACCTCGATACGGTCATGCCCGGACTTTCGCTCTACGATTTCGGCGATAGCATCCGCTTCGGCGCAAGCACCGCCGCAGAGGACGAGAAAGACCTCAGCAAAGTGAACTTCGACATTGAGCTCTACAAAGTCTACACCGAGGGCTATCTTTCCGCCGCCGGCAAGAGTCTGACCGACGCGGAGATTGAATATCTCCCCTTCTCCTCGAAGCTCATGACGCTCGAATGCGGTATGCGTTTCCTTGGGGACTACCTCAACGGCGACACTTATTTCCGCATTGACTATCCCGAGCACAATCTTGTCCGCGCCCGCACGCAGTTTAAGCTCGTTGAGGACATGGAGAAGCAGATGGACGAGATGAAAAAGGTCACACAGGAGATATACGAAAAAGTCTGCAAATAAAAACGCCATACGGCATGGAGGGTCAGAGCTATGTTATCTCTGATGGACGAGCGTCAGCTCAGGCACAGTCTTGCCCTCTGGACGATGAAAAACAGCCGCTTCGCGCCGCAGCCCGGAAGCTGCGAGGAAGCGGCTTTTATCAAAACTTACGCTGTGCCACAAACAAGATTTGAGCGCGTCAATTCTGCCGTCTCTTCAAACGGCAGACCGCTCTCGATATTCCGCACCGTTATACGCCTCGCCGACTGGCAGTCGCGAAACGGGCAGGAATGCGCGCTGGTCTATCTCAAGGCAGTTGAGACGGACACGGACAGTCTTGGCAACACTGCCGAGATCACTCTGGGCTATTCAATAGTCAGCAGGTGATATACTTTCTTATTGCGGGATAGACCCGCTTTGCGATGAACGCGAGCAGCAGGCAGAAAACGGCATCCTTCGGAAAGGTCGTGAACACGCAGGCGCTCATCATCTTCATGAAGCCCGGATATGTATTGAGATAGAGCCGGGTGATAAAATAGAAATATACAGTACCGATAATATATATTATCACAGTGCCCGCGAGCGCGGCGGAGAAGAGCTTCCAAAATGTGCGCTCTTTAAGATGCTCGACGATGAAGCCCGTGACGGCGGACGCGACAAGGAAGCCGATTATAAATCCGAATGACGGCTTCAGCACACAGGCAATTCCCCCGCCGTAGGTGAACACGGGCACTCCGCAGAGACCGAGGATAATATACGCCGCAACGCTCAGCGACGAGCGCCACGCGCCGAGCAGCATCGCAGAGAGCAGAACAAATTCGAGCTGCAAGGTTATCGATATCATCGGCAAAGGTATTTTTATAAATGTGCCGAGGATTATCAGGGCGCACGAAAGCGCACACACGGCGGCGGTCATCGCCCTGCCTTTTGAAGTCATTTTACTTTTCATTCTCTCACCTTCCGGGAATTGGATCGCATTTGATTATATCACAACAACTATACAATCAATTCAACAAATCGACTTTTCAGCGTGAAAATGCGCTTAGAAATACATAAAAACTTTTTTTATAGCTGGAGGACAGACTGATGCAAGAGCTGATTAAAAGAAACACGCCGGAGATTGCCGACAGGTTCGCACTCGAAATCGAGGACAGGCGCGAGGGCAAGAGCTTCTATGAAATCGAGGCGTGCGGCGACAAAATAGTTCTGCGCGGCGACTGCAAGATAAGCCTTGCAATGGCATATTACAGATACCTGAAGGACTGCTGCGGGGTCAATCTCGCCCACTGCGGCAACGACAGGATAGGCAATATAACCGAAGCTCCCCTGCCCGCGGGCAAGACAGTCCGCATTATCGAGCAGGACAAACGCGCCTACATGAACTACTGCACGTTTTCGTATTCCGCCCGCTGGTGGGACTGGGAGCGCTGGGAGCGCGAGATAGACTACATGGCTATGCGCGGAATAAACATGCCTCTGAGCATAGTCGGCTACGAGGCGGTGCTTTTCTATACCCTGCGCGACCTCGGATATACGGACGACGGAGCGCTCAATTTCATCAGCGGCCCCGCATATCTGCCGTGGCAGCTCATGGGCAACCTCGACAGCTATTTCAGCCTGACGGACAAAGCTTATGTTGACAAGCGACTTGAACTCGGCAAGAAGATAATCGACCGCGAGCTCGAGCTCGGCATGACACCGATTCAGCAGGGTTGCTCGGGTCAGGTACCCTCAACAATTCTTCGCGTGCTTCCGCACACGAACGCATACAATGTCCCCTCATGGTGCGGGTTCCCCGTAACATATCAGATAGACCCGCTCGACAAAAACTTCAGAAAATTCGGCATGGCTCTGCTTGAAAAGCAGCGCCAGCTCTTCGGCGCGCACCACTATTATGCCTGCGACCCGTTCCACGAGAACAAGCCCCCAATAAAGGGTGACAAGTATCTCCAGAACGTCGGAAAAGCTATTTCAGAGATGTATACAGCTTTCGACTCTCAGGCAGTCTGGGTCATGCAGGCATGGTCCCTGCGCGAGCCGATAGTCAAGGCTGTTGACAAGGACAAGCTGCTCATTCTCGACATCGACGGCAGCAAATGCGAAAAGACCGACGGCTTCTGGGGATACAACTTCATCAGCGGCACGCTCAACAACTTCGGCGACAGAAACACACTCCACGGTTCGATAGACGCGCTCGCCGAAAACAAGTTCATGGAAGAGCGCGAAAAATATCCGAATATTGTCGGCACGGGACTTTTCATGGAGGGCATTTTCCAGAACCCGCTGTATTTTGACCTCGCTTCGGATATGCTCACGCGAAGCGACAAGCCGGAGCTTGATTCATGGCTCAAGGACTACGCCCGCCGCCGCTACGGCAGCGACGAAGCGTGCCTTTTCGAAGCGGTCAAAGATATGCATGAGACCTGCTACAGCAAGGCTTGCACAGGACGCGAGACTGCGTCGATAATCTGCGCCCGACCCGCATACGAACAGCGCCACACCGCGCCGAACGATGTGTTTGAGCTGAGATATGACAACGAGAAGCTGCTCAACGCGCTCGAAAATCTGCTTAAAGCCGAACACGCTGATACGGACGGATACAGATTCGATGTCTGCGATCTGACGCGCCAGGTACTCAGCAACTATGCAAAAGATCTCTACAAGCGCAGCATAAGCGCATTTGACAACAAAAATATAAGTCTTTTTGAAAAGAGTGTCAACACATTCGTGCGCCTGCTCGAAGATGTTGACAGGCTGCTCATGACGCGCCCCGAACTGACGCTCGGCGAGCATGTCAGACAGGCTAACGCCTATGCCTGCTCCGACAAGGATAGGCAGAATTTCGAGCTCAACGAGCTTTATATGCTGACCCTCTGGGGTCCCGCGCGCTCCTCGCAGCTCTATGACTACGCATGGAAAGAATGGGGCGGCATGATAAAGACTTTCTATCTGCCGCGCTGGTATTCGTTCTTCGAGCAGATGGCGGTCAACTTCAAGAAGCGCAAATGCACATTCACGACCACAAAGCGCCGCTATAACGAGCGCGAGGACTTCGACGGAACTTCGTTCTACAAGAGCGTTGAAAAATTCGAGAACAAATGGCTCTCGACCTACAAGCCCGAGCAGCCCTCGGAGGAGGACACGCTCGAAGTCGCGCGCGAGCTGTTTGACTTCTATGCGCCGATGATAAGAGGTGTTCAGGCATGAGCGTTGAGCCGCAAAGAAAAGGCGGAGACAAGCTTGACCTATATGAACGCCAGATAAATATGCTCGACACCCTGCTCCAACACGGGGCGATATCCGAAGCGCAATACCAAAAGAGCGCGGGTGATTTAAAAAAACTGATGTTCCCGCAGGGAGTACCGAAAAGATAAAAAATCAGCCTTCGATTCACAAAAGAACCGAAGGCTGATATATTTTTGCTTATTTGCTGTTTTTGCCGTGTGAGCCGGAATGACTGCCGTAACCGTAGCCATACCCGTAATGCTTGCCGTAGCCATATCCGTAGCCGTATCCGCGGCGCGATATCGAATAGTTGCCGTAGCCGCCCTTGCTGCGGTCGGTCGAGATATTGTAGACGCATCCGGCAAGATCCGTTCCGCCCTGAGTGAGGTCGCTGACAGCCTCGAGTATCGCGGGAACGGGGAAAACATCCTCGCGGATAACAAATATTGACGAGTCGGTGTATTTGGCGCATATCGCCGCATCCGCAACAATTCCGATGGGAGGCGTATCGATGATAATATAATCGAACTTTTCTCTTGCCGCTGCGATGAACTCGCCGGTCTTGGCGTTTGAAAGCATCTCGGTCGGATCCGTTATGCTCTCGTCGCCTGCGAGGACGAACATCTTATATTTCTCAATATATTTTATCGCATCGCTCGAATTTTTCGCGCCGTTGACGACATCAGCTATGCCGTTACCGGAAAGATTGCTTATGCCGAGATTCTTGAGCACGGACGGCTTTCTGAGATCGGCATCGACGAGCAGGACGGAATATCCGTTCTGCGCAAGCGCGAGCGAGAGGTTGACGGCAACGGTCGTCTTGCCCTCATTGGCTCCGGTGCTCGAAACGACGAAGCTCTTGTAACCGCGCCTGCCGTTGAGCAGTTCGAGCTTCGTTCGCATTGCTTTATATGTCTCAACGAACGCAAAGCCGCAGGCCTTGTCGGTTATCAGCAGCTCTCGGTCGCCGTGGGCGGATTTCTTATAGAAACGCTCGCCGCTGGGCACCTGCGACACCTCGCCGATAACATTGAGCTGAAGCTTGTTCTGGATATCCTCCTGGCTTCTGACGGTGTTGCGCACAGAATCCCTGATTATTATAATGAGCGCACATATAACTGCACCCGCAAGAGCGCCGATGATGGCGTTGCGTACTGTACCGACGGACTTGTCCGGCTTTGTCGGCAGCTCCGGCTCGTCGCAGAGATGGATGCTGCCGCCCGAATAGACCCGAACGACATCTTTATATGTATCCTTGACAGCCTGCGCGAGCTCATAAGCCTCCTCGGGCGAGGAAGCAGTAACGGTCATATCGATAATGCTGCTGTCCGTCTTGCGGGACACGGCTATCATCTTCGCAACCTGATCCGCAGTTTTCGGATACGACTTGCACTCGGCGGCTATCGCGTTGCACATAGTGCGCCCGGTCATAAGATGGACGAAAGTATTCGCCATATAAGCCGATGCCGACATATCGTTATAGGAGACGGAATTCTCCCCCGATGACGAGAGGTCTTTTTCGGACTTATTGTTGACGATAAACGTCATGCTCAAAGTATAAGTCGGCTCTTCGACTGCCTTGGTTATCACTGCGCATGACGCGCCGACCACCAACGCGACAAGTATCAGAAGCCACAGCCTTCTCAGAAGAAGACCGAACGCATACATGATGTTCACTTCGACTCCGTCGCTGTCGGTATCTTTTCTAACTATCTTACTCAATCACATATCCCCCACTTCGTCAACACTCATCAAAGAGTATCGACAATCTTTCTTCCTATTGAATCATAGAATATCTCGTGCTTTTCGACCTCGGAGAGCTTGTAGCAATTCCTGCCGTCAAAGACCAGAGGTCTCCTCATATACTTTTTGTAGTTATCCAGCGGATATTCTACGATTTTTTCCCACTCAGTCATTATGAAGCAAACATCCGCATCTGTCAAGGCTTCGTCTATATTCTCGGCAAAGTTTATTGCACAATCCGGATAGCGCTTTCTGAAATTTTCGACACCCAGCGGATCCCACGCGATTACACTCGCGCCCTCATTGATGAGTATATCTATATTCTGCTTTGCGGGCGCTTCGCGCAGATCGTCGGTGCCGGGCTTGAAAGTGAGTCCTATTATCGCCACGCGCACGCCCCTGAAATCCGGGAAGAATCTGCGCGCTTTATCAATAAGCTTTATACGCTGTTCGCGGTTGACATCGATAGTCGCTTTTACTGTCTTGAGCTTCACTCCGGCGTGGTCGCTCTGGAAATTAAGTGCTTTCGTATCCTTCGGGAAGCAGCTACCGCCGTAGCCTATTCCGGCTTTTAAGAAGTTCGAGCCAATGCGCCTGTCCATTCCCATTCCGCGGGCAACCTCTTCGATATCCGCGCCGACTATCTCGCAGAAGTTCGCAATTTCATTTATATAAGAAATCTTGAGCGCAAGGAAGTCGTTGGAGGCATATTTTATCATCTCGGAGCTTCGCACGCTGACATGTACTATCGGCAGTTCGAGCGGAGCATACATCTTTTCAACGATTCTGTAAGCCTGTTCATCATCCGCACCGATAACTATTCTGTCGGCGTTGAAAGTGTCCCTGACCGCCGTGCCCTGCGAGAGAAACTCGGGGTTTGAGACGACGAAGAAATGAAGATTCGGGCGGCGCTCGCCTATTCTGCGGCGCACGTTCTCGCAGGTTCCGATCGGCACGGTAGATTTAACAACCACGACCGTTCCGTCGCTGCAATTGTCGGCGATGCTGTCCGCAGCGGAGAACACGGCGCTTAAATCCGCGGAGCCGTCCTCCTTCTCGGGCGTACCGACGCCGATAATAATGACCTGTGCTTCGGAATACTTCGTCACATCGTCTGTAAACTCCAGGCGCTCGCGGTTTTTGAGCATGAGCTCTTCGAGTCCGTATTCGTAGATGGGAGAGATGCCCTCTTTGAGCATTTTCAGTTTGCCTTTGTCAACATCGAGGCAGATTACATCATGCCCGACATCGGCAAGCGTGACCGCGGTAACAAGACCCACATAGCCTACTCCCGCAACGGCAATTTTCATAACATGCGCACCTTCATTCAAGATTCATATATGTTTTCTTTTTTTCGTCCTTTAGCTTCATCGCGCAGAAACATAGCGTCAGCATTATCTGGACATTATAATCGTAATATGATATCAGCGTAGTTTCGCCCACTGCGGTTGCCGCAAGCAGCAGGAACATTGTGACGCAGAGCCTCTCTCCTCTATACGCTCTGCGGCCCAAGCCGATAAGAAGGTAAATATAGTACCAATAATATGTTATCAATCCGACTACTCCGAGACCGGAAGCCAGCTCGAGATAGTTGTTATGAGCATAAACGGAAAGTCCGTAGATCTGCTCTATCTGATAGGTGTTGTTTCCGAGTCCGATACCGATTATCGGATGGGAATAGAATATCTGCGAGGATATCTCTGCCAGACCTTTTCGCAGCGTAAGGCTTCCGTCGGCGGACGCATCGTTGCCGACAAGATAATTGAGCATCTTTTCGAGTCTGAAGCCCGCCGCGTTATAGAGCGCGGGAACCTTCAAAAACGCGATTCCGATACCGACCACTGCCAGCGCCATCAGAACAAGCCTTAGCAGATAAAAACGCTTATTGACATAGAATATCAGCATCGTGAACAGAAGAAACGCTACGATAAGCAGCGCTTTTCTCGACGACGAGAGGACTATATAGAGCAGCTCGAACGCCGTACACAGATAATAGGCGCGCTTTTTATAGTAATATGCCTTGCAGAACGATATCGCCACGGCGACGACGCAGATATAGGCTATCGTATTGATATTATTGCCCGTGACATTTTCGTAGCCTATGCGCCCGAAAAAGCCGGAGAACCACATAGAATACGGCGTTCTGACAAATATGGAGAAAATCATTATCATTACCGCTGCGGTGAACAGCGCGGTAAATCGCTCAAAATCCTCGCGCGTCTCTATATAAAGAGTCACGCAGTAGCAAAACAGCATTACCTGAAGCATTCGCGGTATATAATGTAAAGTATAGCTGACATTATATGCCGCCCAGAGGGACGAGACGACGCAGAGCAGAACAAAGATGCCGTACCATATCGTCGGGAGCTTAATCGAGATGCTCGGTCTGCCGAGTATGCGGACAAAAAAAGTCAGTCCGACAACGGAAATGAGCGCCGCGTGATATATATAATTTCGCTCTCCGAAGCGGAAGTTAAACGCAAACAGAACGGTGAGCATTGCGACGATAGAGAGGTCAAGCAATATCTCCAACGCGGACCGTTTTGAGTCTATTTTCAGTTTTCCGTTTCTGAGCTCTATCATATTTGTCCCCGATCGGCAAATCTATAAAACGAGTATAACATACCTGACAGCTATTCTTTACTCCCGCCAAGCATAATAAGGTGCTTTTTCTTCAAATATTAAGCATTTCTAAAGTCAATCAGACCGTGACATCGCAGAGCTCCGCGCCGACAAATGCGGCGAGCTCCTTCGGGTCGAGGCACAGCTGGAGTCCGCGCTGACCCGCGCTGACATATATTTTTTCAAAATCAGATGCGGTGGAGTCGATAAAAGTCGGATACTGCTTTTTCATGCCTATCGGCGAGCAGCCGCCGCGCATATAGCCGGTAAGCGAGATGAGCTCCTTGACATGGATCATCTCAAGGCTCTTGACCCCGGCGCATTTCGCGCATTTTTTGAGATCGAGCTCCGCACCGACCGGGATGCAGAACACGAAAAGTCCGTTCTTCCCGCCGCGGGTGACAAGGGTTTTGAACACCTGATTCGGGTCGAGCGAGAGAGCCGCCGCCGCATGGACGCCGCTGAGGTCGCTCTCGTCGTAGTCATATTGAAGCACATCGTATTTTATCTTCGCTCTGTCGAGCATTCTCATTGCATTTGTCTTTGTCATGATTTTCACACTCCTGCCATGATATGCATAGTCCGCAGCTGCGTTGAGGATATTCTGTCGTTGACCGAATATGCGTGCTTCTCGAGGTCGCCGCATATCGCGTCGGTTAACCCCTGATTTTGCAGCTCGGTTATTATCATCGAGGCAATGTCCTCGACGATATCCGCCTTCGCCGAGGCGGTCACCGGTTCATTGTCCGAAGATATCAGAAATTCAAATGTATCGGCAAGCTCCGAGAGCTTTTCGAGCTCGCGCATTGCCCTGAACGCCCATTTATAAAACGGGCGGTATTTTCTGTTGAGCAGGAACACCGCCGACATGGCGTGATCTGCAAATTCTATCATCGCGAGTTGGGCGCCGCCCGTCTCGCCGTGGGAAATACAGCGCTTGAAATTATACTGTCCCGCCTGCGCCGCCATTATAAGATGACCTGCAAGCTTTTTGAGTCTGACATCCTGCGGCATATCGAGAAACGACTGACGGATGCGTGAAAACTCGCCGAGATCGTCGCGGAAAACCTCGCCGTTCGTCGCCGCCGCAAGGCAGCTGTCGGGCGTAGTCATCCACTGATTTACAGAATCAAAGCCCGTGCGCGAGCCTGTTTTCGCGAGATAGAAGTCCCCCGTTTTTATAACTCCGTGGCGGCTGCCGCCGACGGGGCTTATTTTGAGCCTGTCAACGCCCTCAAAGCTCTTCGGGAGCTTCGCATAGGCACGTTCGAGCTTAAATTCAGTACTGCTGTCGATATCATCGGGCACGAAGATGCAGAATCCCGGCTCAAAATCATGGTCGCGCGATATATCATCGTCATAGCCGAAGCACTCCGAGCCGTCGCCGACAAGACCTATCGCAAGCTTATCTTCAAGCTCCGGGAATTTTTCATGGAGCATCGGCGCACCGTATGTTTCATAGAATTTTCTTGAAAGCTCAAGCCCTTTCATATATCTCGTCCGACCTCCTTTTTATCTCCTTGGCGGTCATGAACCAACCGTAATATTCAAAAGTCGGTGCGCATTTTTCGCAGACGAAAGCGTAGTTGCCGTCGAGCGCATTTGATTCATCGAGCAGAAGATTTTCAGCCTTTTGCAGGCAGTCGGTAATGAACTCCGACGCGTTTTCGAGCCCCTGCTGCGCCTCTGCGGCATTGGCGAGGTTCAGATATGTTATCGCCGTTTCGGGCTTTCCGCCGGGCAGTGCGCTCATAATTTTTATCGCCTTTTGATAGAGTTCACGCGCCTGCTCGTATTCTTTTAGAGACACGCAGGCGAGCGCCATATTGTTATAGAGTCCGCCGAGGCGCGCGTCCCCGGGCGGGAGAAAATCTTCGTAGATGCTCTTCGCCTCGCTGTAGCGTTCGAGGGCTTCGCGCGGGCGGTCAAAAGCTTCGCAGACTGTTGCGGCATTGAGGCAAACAGTAGCGGCGGTTATCGAGCCGCCGAGGGACAGCGTTTTCACAAGCTCGTCCGCCTTTTCCGCGCTTTCAAAAGCTTTGTCTTTCAAGCCCATTTTGCGGTAGAGACCCATGAGTTCGTTGAGCACCGCGAGCTCGCCGCGCTTGTCGCCGCCCATTCGGGCTTCGGAGAGCCAATATTCAAGGTGCCTGCGCGCCGCGGGCATATCGTTATGGGAGAGCAGAGTATCGAGCCTGTCCACAACGCGGTCAACGGGGATAAACGACACATTCGCGTTTTCATCCGGATAATAGAAATCGGTACAGCTCGGGCATCTCGGCTCTTTGTAATCTTCGGGGTCAAGGCTCATATCAAAGCTCCTTTCGGCATCACTGATGCGTTTTGAAATAGTCGTCCGAAACATCGCGCAGGAAACGATACATCGGCGCGAATTTTTTGTATATCCCCTCGAGGCGGGTTATTATCCCGTCGTTCCCGATATCAGAAAGCTCATCGGAGGCGAACACAAAATAGAGATACTTTGCGTTGTAGAAATTTTCAAGTCCTGCGGGGCAGTCGGGCTTCGGACGCTTATAGCACTCGGCATCAAGCATGGCTCCCGTTGAAAGAGCCAATTTCACAGCCTTCTTGAAGCCCTCCGGGTCGTTTCGCAGATGCTCTCTGAAAACCTCCATATAGTCCGCCGAGACTTCGTATGTTCCGACGCCGCACGACCACGCGCGCGGAGTGACCTCGAACCACATACATGGATACATATGCCACTCTTTTTTCGGGCGCATGAACATTATCCACATATTCTCGCGGTAGAGGTGCTTGTCGTGGGTATAGCGCGTATCGCGGCGCACCCTCGACACCATCTTCGTCGGTATGGTATTCATGAACGGGTCGATGTCGAGCATCATGTCGCTGAGCGACGCCGCTATTTGGCGCATCGGCACGGTCATGTTTGCTTTTATCTTCTCTTTATTCTCCTCATAGAACGCCTTTGAATCATTGAAGCGGTTGAGCTGCATGAGAAAAAGCGCATCCTGAGTTATTCCCTTGAAATCGCTCATCAGATAAGTCCCCTGTCGTGCATTGCCTGCGCCGCGAGCATGACGCCCGCCTTGGCGCTGTGGAAATTGAAGCCGCCCTGCATCCATGCGGCATAAGGCTCTCTGAGCGGAGCATCCGCAGAGAGCTCTATCGACGAGCCCATGGTGAACGCACCAGCCGCCATAATGACCTGGCTGTCATAGCCGGGCATGTCCCACGGCTCGGGCACGACGAACGAATCGACCGGCGCACCCGCCTGCATTCCCTGGCAGAATGCGATAAGCGCTTCGGGCGTTCTGAGCTGGACGGTCTGAATGATATCGAATCTCTCCTCGTCGCTTGTCGGAGTGACATCAAATCCGAACTCTTCAAACAGCGCGGCGGCAAAGACTGCAGTCTTGAGCGCCTCGCCGACGATATGCGGAGAATTGAATATGCCCATGAACAGCTTCTCTGTTCTGTCCGAGCGACGCGCCTACTTCTCTTCCGAGACCGGGGACGGTGGCTCTGTAGGCGCATTTCTCGACAAGATCCGCCTTGCCCGCTATGTAGCCGCCGTTTTTGGCTATTCCGCCGCCTGCGTTCTTTATAAGCGAACCCGCCATTATATCCGCGCCGACCTGCACAGGCTCAACACGCTGGACGAACTCGCCGTAGCAGTTATCGACAAAGACTATCGAATCGGACACGCTCTTGACTGCCTTTGCGATCTCGGCTATCTTCTCGACCGAGAGGCTCGGGCGCAGGGTATAGCCGCGCGAACGCTGGATATAGACGAGCTTCGGCTGCTTTGCCTTAACCGCTTCGGTTATCGCGGGAATATCCGGCTCGCCGTCAGCATTCAAATCGACCTGTTCATATTTCACACCGAAATCCTTTAGCGAACCCATGCCCTCTCCGGTGATGCCTATAACGGGGTGTATGGTGTCATAGGGCTGACCGGTGACGCTGAGCATTGTGTCACCCGGACGGAGAAGCCCGAAGAGCGCGACGCCGAGCGTATGCGTGCCGCAGGCGAAGCTGTGGCGCACAAGAGCCGCCTCAGCGCCGAACGCGCTCGCAAAAACTTTATCGAGCGTCTCGCGTCCGCGGTCGCCGTAGCCGTAGCCCGTGGTCTCGGTGAAATGGCTCTCGCTGACCCTGTTTTCGATAAAAGCGGCGAGCACCTTCTGCTGATTATACTCAGTGTTTTTCTCAATTCGCGCGAAGCTGTGTTCGGCGCGCTCAAGAGCCCTTTCGGAAGCATTGAGTATTTTCTCATCAAATTTGAAAAATGTCTGTTCCATGTTATATTTCCTGTTCTGTATCATATTCGGCCCATCTGCCGACGGGCACAAAGCCCGATTTTTTATAAAACTCAACTATACTGCCGTCCTTGCAGAAGAGCTCGACTCTCCTGCCCTCGGACGAATATCTTTCGGCGAGCGTCAGCACCGCCTCGCCGCCGAGTCCCCTGCCGCGCATATCCTCGCGTGCGGCAACGCAGCCGAGAAATGCTGCCGAATCGGCGACAAACAGAGCACAAGCGCACGCCGCGAGCGTTTTGCCGCTGTATATCACGCTCCACTGAGCGGTATCTCTGTTCATGCGCCTCGACACATCTGCAATCCACTCGTCGCGCCCGCCGAGACGGTCGAAGCCCGAAGAAACGAGCAGCGAATATACATCGCGCAAGTCGGGATATCTCGGCATCTGAGCTTCGCCGCGCAGAGGGCGCAGAAGATGCTCGAATCGGACTATATTGCCGCTTCTTGTCGGCGAAAGTCCGAGCTTTTGGCACACGCTTTCTTCGCAGGAGAGCGTTGAAAAGCCTATGATTTTGAGAAACTGCCAGAGCTCTTCAAAATCTGCATCCGGTTCGGCGCTCAACACGACGCTGTCATAAATGCGGCAGACTGCGGCTGTCTCTTATACACATCTGACGCTGCCGACGAATAGC
>ENA-OYZN01000544-OYZN01000544.1-human-gut-metagenome-genome-assembly--contig:-NODE-544-length-16112-cov-4.560316_pt1 | contig 16112 bp, 9 predicted proteins | sample MGYA00243294_ERZ653483 | MGnify/ENA primary metagenome ERZ653483 (study PRJEB26926, sample SAMN06165155) | human gut metagenome | biome: ENVO:00009003; feature: ENVO:2100002; material: ENVO:00002003... | reverse complement strand
GGTTGCTGGCGAGGGCTGGCACGAGGGCGTCAAAGGCATTGTTGCCTCGCGCCTTACCAACCGCTATGGCGTTCCCTCCATTTTATTCACCATCGAAGGGGACGAAGCCCATGGTTCTGGCCGTAGCGTTGGTGACGTTAACCTGTTCGAGGCAGTTTCCTCGTGTCAGGACATCCTTACGCGTTTCGGCGGGCACCACGCTGCTGTGGGCGTTACGCTGCCCGCTTCTAAGCTCCCCGAGTTTTCGGAACGCTTGTGCGCCTGCATGGACAAGCTTCCGCCCGAAGATTTCATTCCCCGCATTGAAGTGGACGCCAGCTTGGATCTTTCCGAGCTTACGCTGGAAAACGTGGCAAAACTCGATTTGCTCGCCCCGTTTGGGCAGGAAAACCCCAGCCCTCATTTTCTGGCGCATGGCGTGGTTATTTCCGGGGGTAGGGCAGTGGGTGCCGATAAGACGCATCTTTCCTGCACGCTTACCGACGGGGTGAACTCTCTTTCCAGCATTATGTTCCATTGTCCTGACATCTCGGGGCTGTTGGGATGCGGATGTGCGCTCGACGCGGTGTTCGAGTTGCAGATAGATAGCTGGCGTGGGCGCCGTTCGGTCAAGGCAGTTATTTCTTCTCTTAAGCCTCTCACGCCCTGCAGCGCGCTTGAAACGTGCTTGGGCGAAGACAAGGAATTCGTTTCAGGTTTGGTTGCTGCCGAAGAAGACGAAACCAAAGGCGAAGATGCAGCTAGCCTTATCGCTCCGGAATCCGATCGTCTTATGTGGCAGGAATACGCCAAGGCCGATCCTGCGGGTTTTCGCGCTGCATTGATAGGCGCGTTCTTGGGCGAAGCCCAGCTGCACGATTCGCAGCAGCGCACCTTGGACGTTCTTGATGCAGGCAATTCTGCTTTAGCCATCATGGGAACGGGGCGCGGCAAATCGCTCATTTTCCATATCCATGCCGTTGAGCAGGCCCTTGCTCATGGTAAAGCAAGCTTGTTCGTGTACCCCCTGCGTGCCCTTGTTGCCGACCAGTCATTCCATCTGGACAGAACGCTCGGTTCGTTTGGCATCCGCTCTGAAGTGCTTACGGGCGCTTCTACGCCGGAAGAGCGTGCTGCGGTTATGGCGGGTCTTGCTGCTCATGAAGTCGACATCGTGCTCACCACGCCTGAATACCTGGCGTTCCATGCGGCCGATTTTGCTGTTACCGGGTCTATCGACTTTGCGGTAATCGACGAAGCTCATCATGTGGGAACCTCGAAGGCGGGGTTCCGCCCCTTCTATGCTCGCTTGGGCGAATCTATTGCGGCATTGGGGTCTCCTCAGGTGCTTGCGGCTACCGCAACGGCAAACAGCGAAGTGGAACAGTGCATTTGCGAAGCATTCCGTATATTGCCCGAATGCGTGGTGGTAGATAAACACGAGCGCGCCAACCTCGCAGTGGTCGATCAGCGCAATATGAAGAAGCGTGAGCGCTATTTGGTTAACCTGGTAGCGCAGGGCGAAAAAACCCTGATCTACGTTAATTCACGCATGGAAACCATTGCGCTAACCCGAAACCTTCGCAAGCAGGAACCCCATATCGCCTCGCTGATCGGCTTTTATAACGCTGGTCTTTCTCGCTCCGAGCGCGAGCGTGTTGAATCGTTGTTCCGTGAAGGTGGCTTGCAGGTGCTGGTTGCAACTTCTGCTTTTGGTGAAGGGGTTGACATCCCAGGCGTTCGTCATGTGGTGCTTTACCATCTGCCTTTTAGCGAGGTTGAGTTCAATCAGATGGCGGGTCGTGCGGGTCGCGATGGCCAGCCAGCGCAGATCCATTTGCTGTTCGGTAGGGGCGATGCGCAGCTCAACGCTGGCATTTTGGATGATGCTGCTCCCACCCATGACGGAATGGCACAAATATATCGAGGGCTTCGCACCCTTCAGCGCAAACATGGGCAAGGCTTTTTTACTCTCGACGCAGAGGGTGCGGCGAAGAGCTCTTCCCGTTTGTTGGGTGCCGTTATTACCGCTACACAAGTAGAGTGTGGCATTTCGGTGTTCGAGGAATTGGGACTTATCAAAACTCAAGGTTGCGCAGGGGTTTCGGGTAAAGAACGAAGCATCAATGTCGTAGACTATAAGGGTAAGGTCGAACTGGACGATAGCGTGCGCTATCGCGAAGGCATGGACGAGCGCGAATCGTTCGCGACCTTCAAGGATTGGGTGCTTTCCAGCTCTGCGGAAGAACTGCAGAGTCGCATAAGGCGCCCTTTGCTTCCCGCTACGAACCCCCAGGAGGAACGATAGCCATGTCAGATGCCAACGAACTTCATCCGGTTGGATTAGTGGCTTCGTCTGTTGACCCAACCATCAAATCGGCCACTTCGGCGCCAGTCGGCTCCGACCCGAAGGAGCGCTTCAAGGCGCTTGAGGGCTTGGCCTCTACCTATTTGGACAAAGACGAATTGGCTTTGCTGGAAAAGGCCTTCCGCTTTGCCGAGGAAATGCATGCTGGCCAGAAACGTAAATCGGGCGAAGCATTCGTAATCCATCCCGTGGAGGTTGCCATTATCTTGGCCGACCTTCACATGGACGTGGAGACGCTTATTGCCGCCCTGCTGCACGACACGGTGGAAGACACTGTTGCCACCAAGCAGCAGGTGGCCGAAATGTTCGGCGATTCGGTTGCCGAATTGGTTGACGGCGTAACCAAGATCACCAAGATCGAGGTGGAAACGCTTTCCGACGAGCAGGCTGAAACGTTCCGCAAGATGCTCGTTGCCATGAGCAAAGACATCCGCGTTATCGTTATCAAACTCGCCGACCGCTTGCACAATATGCGCACGCTTTCGGCCCTTCGCGAAGACAGGCGTATTTTCAAGGCGCGAGAAACGTTGGAAATCTATGCCCCCATTGCGCATCGCTTAGGCATCAGCTCCATCAAATGGGAATTGGAAGACCTAGCGTTCTTCTATTTGGAGCCCGCTAAGTTCAAACAGGTTTCTCGCATGGTTGCCGAAACGCGCCGTGAACGCGAGGAGTATTTGGAAAAGGTCATTTCCATTCTCCATGGCGAAATGGACAAGATCGGCGTGGGGTCTCAGATCATGGGGCGCCCAAAGCACCTGTATTCCATCTATCAAAAGATGTCGAAGAAGGGCAAGGGCTTTTCCGAGATCTACGACCTTATCGCCGTGCGTATCATCACCACTTCGGTAAAAGACTGCTATTCGGCGTTGGGCGCGGTTCACAGTTTGTGGCACCCGATGCCTGGGCGCTTCAAAGACTACATCGCTATGCCGAAGTTCAACATGTACCAGAGCTTGCACACTACGGTTATCGGTCCGGCTGGTAGGCCTCTCGAAGTGCAGATTCGCACCGAGGAAATGCACCGCATGAGCGAATACGGCGTTGCCGCGCACTGGCGCTATAAGGAAAAGGGCGGCAAGGGCGCCGAATCGGCGTTCGATAAACAAATTGCCTGGTTGCGTGAAATGGTCGACTGGCAAGACGAAACCAAAGACTCGCGTGAATTCCTGAAGTCGCTTAAGACCGACCTTGATCCGAAAGAGGTGTATGTCTTTACGCCTAAGGGCAAGGCTATGAGCTTGCGCTTTGGTTCAACTCCGGTCGATTTCGCTTTCGCCATTCATACGGAAGTGGGCTACCACTGTGTTGGCGCGAAGGTCAACGGTTCCATTGTGCCGCTTTCCTATAAGCTGCAGATGGGCGACCGCGTGGAAATCCTCACCCAGAAAAGCGCTACGCCTTCTCGCGACTGGCTGAACATCGTGAAAACGCCTTCGGCTCGCTCGAAAATCCGTTCCTTCTTTGCCAAGATCAGTCGTTCCGACGACATGCAAGAAGGTCGCGACATCCTTATGCGTGAAATGCGCAAGCATGGCTTCGGTATTTCAAGTGCTCAGAGCATGCGCGCAATGCGCGAAGTTGCCGAAGCTATGGGCTACAAAGATGCTGACGATATGCTGGTTAACATCGGCACTGGTAAGGAAGCGCCGATGCATGTGGCTAACCGCATGCTGAAGCTGCTGGTAGACAACGGCACCGAAGACGCTTCGAAGCCCCTTATGGGAACATCAGCCTCGTCTACGGGCAAGATGCCGCCTATGCTTACGAGCGTCAAGCGTCCGAAGAAGCATGAAACCCATTCCTCGAACGGCGTGGTGGTTCGTGGCATCGACGATGTTTTGGTGCGTCTTTCCCGTTGCTGCAACCCTGTTCCCGGTGACAAGATCGTGGGCTTTGTTACCCGCGGCCGCGGTGTTTCGGTTCATCGCGACGATTGCCCCAACGCTGCTGCGCTCAAGCAGCATCCCGAGCGCATCATCGAAGTGTTCTGGGAAGAAGACGGCCCCTCGGGCGACACTTCGTTCAACGTGCAAATTTTTGTTGAGGCGCTTGATCGCTTGAATCTTCTTATGGACGTTGCCTCGGTGCTGTCCGAGCACGGTGCCAACGTTCTTTCCGTTAATACGAATACGCATCGCGACGGCATGGTTGAAATGCGTTTCTTGTTCCAGGTTTCCGATACGGCGGTTATCGAGCGCATCCTTTCAAAGCTTCGTGCGGTGGATGGCGTGTTTGATGCCCATCGCATGATGCCTGGCGCAGCGTCTTCTAAGTAACTATTTAAGAAAGGTTTTGACAATGAAGCTATCAGTGAAAAGAGACGGACGTACGTTCCGTGTAACGGGCGCCGCCGTTGACATCAAGTATCTGGTGCTGGGCCCCATTGAAAACAACACTTTCATTATTTCTGATGATGCAGCCACCTTCGTGGTTGATCCGTCCGATAATGCTTCTGCAATCGTTAAGGCATTGGGCAACAAAAAGCTCGATGCCATTGTGGTGACGCACCATCATTCTGATCACACCAGCGCCCTTGCCGATTTGAAGGCTATGACGAACGCCCCTGTGTATGCTTCGGCAATTGATGCTCCCGTTATCGAGAACCAGCCAGCAGGGGAGTTCCCTCCCACCAAGTCATGCAAGGTTGATCATCTCTTGAGAGATGGCGATAAGCTGCGCCTGGGCAATATGGCATGGCGCGTTATTGCCACGCCTGGCCATACGCCGGGCGGAATCTGCCTGTTCCTTGAATCGGATTCGGGCAAGTACCTTGATGGCGCTAATGTTCTTATTGCGGGAGACACGTTGTTCTGTGCCTCTATCGGCCGAACTGATTTCCCGGGCGGTAATGCTAAGCAGATGCGTGCATCGTTGCGCAAGCTTTCCCAGCTGCCCGATGAAACGCTGGTTTTGACGGGTCACAACTCTTTGACAACAATTGGCGACGAGCAGAGGCGGGTGTTTGCCTACTACTGTTAAACTTGCGCTGCGCTTTGTAAGTGCATGCGCATAGAGCGGACGAGACTGCTGCGGCAATCCGCGGCATCGGACCTTGGAGGGGTTATGGCCGGAATCGGTAGAAAAAAGAAGAAGAAGTTCGACTATTACGATGCATTTGAGGCTCAGGCAGCTTTATGCGTTAAAGAAGCGAAGCTACTAAAGGAAATTGTGCATGACTTCGAGTCTGCGGCGGAACTTGAAAAGGAGCTGTCCCGCGCTCATGCTATCGAACGCGAAGCCGATGGCGTATGTCATAGCGTGTTCGAAGCGCTGCTTCCCGATTTCGTGACGCCGCTCGACCGTGAAGACATCATTGCTATGACGGAAAGCCTCGACGAGATCATCGATATGACCGAAGAGGTTATCCAGAACTTCTATATGTTCGATATTCACTTCATGCATGAAGATGCCAAGAAATTTTCTAAGCTCATCGTTCGTGCGTGTGAGGCGTTAAGCGAAGCTATGGTTGACTTCCGTAACTGCAAGAAGGCATCTGAAAAGCTTAATTCCTTGCTGGTACGCGTGAACGATATTGAAGACGAAGCCGATGCGCTGTTCCTGAACATCATTCGCGAGCTGTACGTTAAGGAATGCGACAACCCCATGCGCGTTTCGGTATGGACGCGCTTGTTCGAAGCAATGGAAGATTGCGTCGACCAGTGTGAAGCGGTTGCCAACAAGATGAGCATGATCATGGTGAAGTACGCCTAACACTCAACTCAAGGCTTATGAACATTTAGGCAAGGCCCTTCGGTTCGCGGATGAATCGAAGGGCCTTGTGCGTTTTGGGCGCAACGTTTGTTTGTCTTGGAGCTTTGCCCAATCGCTGAATCGTTCGCCTTATTCTTCCTGATTGCAGTGGTGGTCAGGGTCTGCTTTCAATGCTTCGTGCGGAGCGAATTGAGCACTTTAGCGGGCGCCGTGGTTCGTTTCCCGATCATGCGTGCCGTTTTGTTTCCTGTTTGCTTCTAATCTTTTGTGACAGGGTTTCCCGCTAGGTGCTTTTGGTAATATGTAAGAGTTATCCCATACGAGGAAAGAAGACGATGGCACTTATAGTTTCAAAGTTTGGTGGCACTTCGGTTGCCTCCCCAGAACGAATCAAAAATGTGGCAAAGCGTCTTATTGCCATGAAGCAGGAAGGCAACGACGTTGTTGCTGTAGTTTCCGCAATGGGCAAAACCACCGACGAACTGGTGGGTCTTGCCGCTGCATTGAACGATCATCCCTCCAAACGCGAAATGGATATGTTGCTCTCCACGGGCGAGCAGGTAAGCATGTCGCTTTTGGCCATGGCTATTCAGGCACTGGGCTACAACTCAATCAGCTTTACCGGATGGCAGGCCGGCATTACTACCGACGATGTCTTCTCAAGCGCTAAAATCGAAGACATTAATGCTGACCGAATCCGCGGTGCTCTTGATACGGGTGCAATTGTGGTTGTTGCCGGCTTCCAGGGCATTTCAACCGATGGCGATATCACTACACTTGGCCGCGGCGGTTCTGACACTACGGCAGTTGCCCTTGCCTGCGGCATTGGTGCCGATGTATGCGAGATTTATTCCGATGTAGAAGGCATTTACACGGCCGACCCGCGCGTTTGCCCTCGTGCTAAGAAGCTCAACCGTATCTCATACGATGATATGCTTGAGCTTTCCAGTGGCGGCGCTGGTGTTCTGCAGTCGCGCGCTGTGGAATTCGCTCGTAAATATCATGTTGTAATCCATTCCCGCTCTGCTTTCTCTGATGCAGAGGGAACGCTTATCGAGGAGGTTGTTCCTTCCATGGAACAGGCAGTAATTTCCGGCATTGCACACGATACATCCGAAATGAAGATCACACTGCGTGGCCTTCCTGATGAAGTTGGCATGGCAGCTCAGCTGTTCTCTATCCTTGCGGGCAACAATGTTTCGGTTGACATGATCATCCAGAACACCACAAACGATGGTAAGGCGAACATTTCCTTCACCTTCCCTGGCTCCCAGAAAGAACAGGCTCTGGAAGCTGTTGATACCCTGGTTAAGAAGTTCGGTGCCACCGCTTTGATGGACGAGAATATTGCCAAGGTTTCCCTGGTGGGTACGGGCATGAAATCCGCTCCTGGCGTTGCCGCTAAGGCATTCGGCGCGTTGGCTGAAAATCATATCAACATTTTGATGATTTCCACCAGCCCCATTCGTATCTCCATCGTGGTCGAAGGCAGTCAGGTAGATGCAGCGGTGCGTTGCCTGCACACTGCATTTGGCTTGGACTCCGACACCATCTTCGAGGAAACCCAGCTTTCCCCCGAGGAAATCGCCGCAAAGATGGCAAAGGGCCGATAACTGGGAATATAGGGAAAGCCCCGTTTTCCTACCTAGCCATAGGGCACAGAGGCAAGGCCTCGCTTGCGCGTTTTGCTGCAAGCGAGGCCTTTTTGCGTGAGAAAACAGGGCCTTACCCCCCCCTATATTCCCACTAAAACCAAACGAGCCCCATCCGTTTGGATGGGGCTCGTTTGGTTTTCAGCTAGGTGTTTGCTTACTTGTCGTCCTTGTTGGAGATAAGGAGCAGGATGCCGCCGATGATGTTAACGAAGATCAGGGTGCATACACCAAAGGCGGTGGTGTTGGGCTTGGTGCCCTTGTAAATGCCCCAGCTGTGTACGGTCATGGGAATTGCCCATGCCAGCGGAATAACCGCCCAGCAAATGGCGATACAGCTCAGAATGCACAGAATGAAGTTGATCAAACGGAGGGTTTCGTCCTGCTTGGTCATGGGGTAGGTTGCTGCCTGAGCGGGAACGGGTTGAGGTTGAACAGGTACTGCGGGCTGCTGATATACAGGCTGCTGGGGCTGTTGAGGCTGCTGGCTAGGTGCGGGCGGCGGAACGGGAGCGCTTGCCGTTTGCTGCTGAGGTTGAGCAGGGGCTGTGTCAGCCTGCTTCAGGGCATTGCCGCACTGAACACAGAACTGTGCTTCGTCAACATTTTTACCGCATTGAGGGCAGAACATTATAGATCCTCTCGTTTAGGGATAATAGTTTTTGGACAGATACATTGTAATGTATGAATTCACTATAACCTTATCATTAGCGGTTTTTGCCAAATGGGAAGATGAAAGCCCCAATTTGCATAAGGGTCGCCGCCATTTTGATTGTTAGCCTTTCTTGAGCTGGACCGCAATCCGCTCCCCGCAACCCGTTCAAGGCAACATTTTGCGCCAAATGTTAAGTTTATACAGTGCAACTATAGGTGAGTAGTATCATGGTTCCCCAAGTACACGATGCAAAGGAGCTTCAATGACTTGGACGAAGGAAATCCCCGCAAATCCGGTTGTTGCTGTAGCGGGCGCCACGGGCGCTGTCGGCAACGAATTCCTCGAGGTTCTTCATGATCTCGATTTTCCCGCAAGTGAGATTCGTGCACTTGCCTCAAAGCGTTCTGCGGGTAAGAAGCTTCCTTTTAAGGGCTGCGGCCAGGTTCCCGCAGGTGAACTTACTGTTCAGGAGATGACTCCCGAATCTTTCCAGGGCGTCGACATTGCGCTGTTCAGCGCAGGTGCAGGCGTTTCCAAGGAAATGCGCCAGGCTGTCGTAGACGCCGGCGCTGTGATGATCGATAATTCCAGTGCTTTCCGTATGGACGAAGATGTGCCGCTGGTTGTTCCCGAGGTTAATCCCCAGGACGTTGCTTGGCATAGCGGCGTTATCGCCAACCCCAATTGCTCCACCATCCAGATGGTTGCAGCTTTGAAGCCGCTCTATGATATTTCTCCCATCAAGCGCGTGGTTGTTTCTACCTACCAGGCCGCTTCGGGCGCAGGTGCCAAGGCGATGCAGGAGCTGTACGCGCAGACTCAGCAGTTCCTGAATGGCGAAGAGCTCACTGTCGATGCTTTCGCTCATCAGATCGCCTTCAACTGCATTCCCCATATCGATAAGTTCTTGGAAGACGATTCCACCAAGGAAGAGTGGAAGATGGTTGTCGAAACCAAGAAAATCATGGGTGATGACGATATCCAGGTTGCCGCAACCTGTGTCCGCGTCCCCGTCCTTCGTTGCCACGGTGAATCCATCAACGTTGAATTCGAGGGTCCGGTAACGGTGGAAGAGGCTCGCGCCGCACTCGAGGCTGCTCCGGGTATTACCGTAATGGACGATCCCGCCAACAGCTTGTATCCCATGCCTGGTCTGCTTGCAGGAACCAACGGTGCGTTTGTTGGCCGCTTGCGCAAAGATCCTTCCGTTGAAAATGGCTTGGCATTTTGGAACGTTGCCGACCAGATTCGCAAGGGTGCGGCGCTCAATGCCGTCCAGATTGCTCAGTTGTTGCTTCCGTAACGCTGATTAGCTGCATATATGTGTAGACGGGCGGGAGAATGAAAACTCCCGCCCGTCATATTTTGGGATCCAAGTAACGTAAGGTATCCTTAATAAGATTGTTAAGCCTCGCCCATGGCGAGGATTTTTTATGTATGGCGTCCGATGCCTTTCTGCATATGCGGCGCTGAAGAATGGAAATGTGATATATGGCTGCAAACGCAACGCAGGAAAAGAAAGATATAACTCAAGAAGCTGAATGTACGAGCTTTGATGCTCTTGGGCTTAACCAAGAAATTATGGGAGCGGTAGAGGAATTGGGCTATACTGCTCCAACCCCCGTTCAGGCGGGGGCAATTCCTCAAGTACTCGAAGGCCGCGACGTGCTTGCCGCCGCACAAACGGGTACGGGCAAAACGGCAGCATTTCTTTTGCCAACCATGAATAATCTGGCGCATGGCGAAAAGCGCCGTGTTCGCGGTCGTAGCCTGGGGTGCGGTCCGTACCTTCTGGTGGTTACGCCCACCCGTGAGCTTGCTCAGCAGATAGAATCGGTGTGTCGTACCGTTGCCAAGCATACAGGCCATTCCTCGGTCACGGTTGTGGGCGGCTTGGGTTACGGCCCTCAGCGCAATGCTCTGAAGCAAGGCTGCGATATCCTTATCGCCACTCCTGGTCGCTTGATCGATTTGATGGAGCAGGGTGCTTGTTCACTCGATCAGGTTCAGGTTCTTGTTCTTGATGAGGCAGATCGCATGCTCGATATGGGCTTTTTGCCTGCCATTCGCACCATTGTGGGTGCAACTCCCGAACAGCGCCAAACGTTGTTGTTCTCTGCAACTCTCGACGAGGGCAAGGTTGGATCCATCACCGATTTGGTGAAAACTCCTGCTCGTATCGAGGTTGCGCCGGTAACCTCAACGGCAGACACCGTAGAGCAGTATGCACTTCCTGTTTCCCTAGAGGCGAAGAATGCGCTTTTGGCTCAAGTGCTGAAAAAGGCAGGTTCCGAGCGCGTTATTGTCTTTACTCGCACCAAGCATCGTGCCGATGCTTGCCGTCGTCGTTTAGTGAAGGCTAACATCACCTGTGCGGTTATTCACGGCGATCGCACACAGAACCAGCGTGAGCGCGCTCTTCGCTCGTTCAGCGCCGGTGAGGTTGATGTTCTGGTCGCAACCGATGTGCTGGCTCGAGGAATCGATATCGCCGATGTGAACTATGTCGTCAACTTCGATGTGCCTGAAGATCCTGTCGACTATATCCATCGTATTGGCCGTACGGGCCGCGGTGGCGATGTTGGCTGGTCGCTCACGTTTGTTACCGAGCAAGACTTCGATGAGTTCAACGACATCGAAGCTTTGATGGGCAAAACGGTGGATCTCTACGATGCCGAAGGTCTTGAACTGGGCGAAAACCCTGTATTCATCGACCCTGATCGAGTCCCTGCTTCGAAGGTGCCTGGAAAGAAGGCCAAGAAGAAACGTCGCAAGGCTCGTGAAAAGAAGGCGGCATCGAAGCAGGTTCAGGCAAGCAGCAAAGCAAGCCAGGATAGGTCCGATGAAGCTTCCGAGGGCACTGAACGGCCTTCTCGTTCCTCTTCTGCTGGTCGCGGTCGTAGCGGCAAGCGCAATCAAGGTGCAGGCCGTAGCCAGGACAAGAAGCAGCAGGCAAAGCCTTCGCGCAAGAATGCCGTTCGCTCTTCCGATAGAAAGCGTTCAAATGGCGGCAATGGCAAACGTCGCAATTCTGATCGGAGCGCCGAAGAGGTGCCAGCAGCGTTTAGGCCTGGCGTGCGTTCTTCTGGCGTTCGCCAAATGCCTAAGCCTGGAAAACGTAAGCGTTCCCAAGGAGCGAAAAATCATCGTGGAAGGCGCAACAGCCAATAGTATCGTCCACTCCCCTTATGGGAAGCGTGCGTGAATGCTAAGGGGCATGCGGCTTTCGCGGCTGCTTGAGGGTAATTGAGCATGATTAGCACGCCTTAAAAACAAAGCCTCCTGATTCAATTGCGAATCAGGAGGCTTTTGTGTCTTGGCGGATAAATAGAAAGAGGTTTATCTTTCTATGGCTGTCCTTCGGTTTTGCCGCTAGTCGAGCCTGCCAGTGAACAGGAATTTAATGCGCTGCCACAGGCTGGGCTTCTTCGGCACCAGCTGGATAGCTGCCTTGTCTGCTGCTTCTTCGACTTTCCTTTCCAGGGAAGGGGAAAGCACGATAGGCCTAGCATCGACCTTTTGCGCATTCACCTCGGCGGTGTTGGTAGCGGGCCCCGCAACACCAGGCTCAATTTCCTCGAGGCCACGAGGAATGTTGATCTCGGCTTGCTCTGCGGCCTTTTCGGCGGCAATTCGCTGAGCTTCAGCTTCTTGCTGTGCCTTTTTCAGGGCAGCGAGTTCCGCTTCAGCTTCAGCTCTTGCCTTTGCCTCCGCTTCGGCCTTTGCCTTCAGCGCGGCTGCCTCGGCTTCTTCCTGGGCTTTCTTCAGGGCAGCAAGCTCCGCCTCCGCTTCGGCCTTTGCCTTTGCCTCCGCTTCGGCCTTCGCCTTCAGCTCAGCGGCTTCCTCAGCGGCCTTCCTGCATGCTTCTTCGGCAGCTTCCTTTGCCTTGGCTTCTTCGCGAGCTTTGCGTTCCTCTTCCTCAGCTGCTTTCATGCGCTCGATTCGGGCAAGCTCAGCTCGGCGCGTCTCTTCTTCTTCGCGCAGTTCGCTGGCGTGGCGATAATCATCGCGTGCCTTCTGAATCAGGTAAGCCTGAGAATCGAACGATTCGGTGCTGCCGTCAGCATTTTCACTGCAGAAGAATTCGAGCGGGGTGTATTCCAAGTCGTTCTTCAACATGCGCAGTTTGGCGGTGTCGGAAAGCGAGATGTCCAGATACTCGTTAACGCGTTCCTTCAGCTCGGGATCGTAGATGGGCCAAGCGATTTCCACACGCTTTTCCATGTTGCGCGTCATCAGATCGGCGCTGGAAAGGTAGATCTCGCGATTATCGCGCGGACCGAATCCGTAGATGCGGCTGTGCTCCAGCAAGCGACCAACGATGGAAACAACCTCAACGTTTTCGGTGTAACCCTCAACGCCGGGAACCAGACACGAAATGCCGCGTACGAACAACGTGGTTTTAACGCCAGCCTGGGAGGCTTCGGCAATCTTGTCGATGATGTCCTTGTCGGTGATGGAATTGGTCTTGAACGACAGGCCGTTGGGCTTGCCGCTTTTAGCAAACGCGATCTGCTCATCGATCTTATGGAGAATCATCGGCTTGATTTGCAACGGAGCAACCGAAAGCTTCTGATATTCATCGGAAGCGTTTTCTAAGCTCATGTTGCGGAAGAACTTTGCGGCATCCTTGCCGATTCCTTCGTCGGTGGTGATGAAGCTGAAATCGGTGTAGAGCCTCGAGGTTTTCTCGTTGTAGTTGCCCGTACCCAGCTGGGTAATGTACTGGATGCCGTTTTCGGTATGGCGTGCGATGGTGCAGATCTTCGAGTGAACCTTGAAGTCGTGGAAACCGTAGATTACGTTGGCGCCAGCCTGCTCAAAGCGTTGCGACCACTCGATGTTGTTGGACTCGTCGAAGCGGGCGCGCAGTTCGAACAGCGCGGTAACTTCCTTACCGTTTTCTGCAGCAGTTACCAAGGCTTCTGCCAGATGGGACTGGCTGGCAAGGCGGTACAGCGTGATCTTGATCGAGAACACCGAAGGGTCGTTCGCTGCTTCGCGGAGCAGGCTGATAAACGGATCCATGCTTTCATAAGGGTATGCAAGCAGAGCGTCGCGTTCGGCTACCTGTTCCATGATGGGCCGCTTCTTGTCGAAGCATGCTGGCCATTGCGGCGTGAACGGTTCGTTGGTGATGTCGCGTGCTAGCTCAGAATCGATCATGCTGGAAAGACCCCAGGCATAGCCCATATCGAGCGGGACGCTGGTAACGTAGCTCTGGCAGGGCTTCAGATCCAAACGCTTCAGAAGGAACTTTTCCGTAGCGGAGGAAAGGGGCGTATCGGTTTCCAAGCGAACAGGAGCCAGGCGTGCGCGCTTCTTCAGCATGCGCTTCATGTGCTCGCGGTAGTCGTAATCAAGATCTTCTTCGGTGCCGTCGTTCGGGTCGATGTCGGCGTTGCGTGTTACGCAGATAACGCTTGCGCGCTTGGTGGTGTACATAGAGAACACTTCATCAACGATGGTTTTGATAGCGTGTTCCAGAAGGATGTACTGAGTACCTTCACCAGGCAGCTTGATTACGCGCTTTGTCTGATGGGGCAGCGGAATAAGGCCGAACGTAGCATCGTCGGCGCCAATGTTCTTGCCCTTCTTTTTGCCCTTGCTCTCAGTTGCTTTGGACTTTGCGCCACCCTCTTCGTCGCTGACCAGGCGCGCAAGAACGTATAGTGCACCGTTTTCCAGGTGAGGGAAGGGGTGGCGCGAATTGATGATCTGCGGCGAAAGGTAGGGAACAACGCGTTCTTTCAGGTGCTTGCGAAGATACTCCGCCTGTTCGGGCGAAAGGTCTTCGGGCTGAAGCTGGCGGATGCCGCATTCGGCCAATTGACCCATGATCTTGTTGTAGATGCGTTCTTCCTCCGGGTACAGCTCATGGCAGCGCTCATAGATTGCCTGGAGCTGTTCGTTGGGCGTCATCTGCGTTTTGTTGTCGCGCAGGTCTTTGTTTACCAAAGAAAGATCGGTAAGGCTGCCAACGCGTACCATGAAGAACTCCTGCAAGTTGCTGCAGAAGATGGACACGAAGGTGAGGCGTTCGAGCAAGGGAACGTTATGGTCTTCGCCTTGATCGAGTACACGCTTGTTGAATTCGAGCCAAGAAAGCTCACGGTTTTGCATATAGGGCAGAACGTGATGGCTCTTATGTTTGGGATGTGTTTCCGTGGTAGCAGATACACCAACACTGGAATTCTGTTTCGCTTCCATGATTTCCCCTCTATTCTTTTCCCCAGATTAATGGCGCATGCGCCAGTAATATCTAGGAATTATTGTAATCGTTAATAGCGGTTTTTCGCAGGTAAGATGCCCTTTTATCGCGCAACGAATCGCAATATCTTGTGACATTCCTCCGTGATGATGGTGCTTTTAGGCGAAACTGACGGGTTTTACTAGAACGCGTTCAGCCAAATACCCCTCGCGCACACCGTACTTGCAGATGTCTAGACGCTCGCCATCGCACAGCTTGAAGGCTTCGCGGATGATGACGCAGCCGGGAATAAGCGTATGGATGCGGTCGGGGAGGGTGCGCAAAGCCTCATGGGCAAAGGCGTTGGGGTCTTCTGCGTAGCGGTTCAGGATGGCATCGATGTGTTCGGGCAGCAAGTAATTGAAGCGGTTGCCGTTGTTGCACAGATCGCCATAGAGCTTTGCGGCAGATCGGATGGAGCCTCCGATGCCGTAAAGCTGGGTACAGTGGTATACGTCGGTTTCTTCCTTTTCTGCAAGTTCGCGGAAGGCCTGCGCTATGGCGTTGACTTCCTTCTGAGTGGGCATCAGCCCCGCTACATAGTTTGCGAAGGACGAAAGCGAACCCTGCGGAATGCTGGTTTTCGCAAGATCGAAGCCACCCTTGATGCTTGTGAGCTCGGTGGAACCGCCGCCGATATCGACCATGGTGCCCGCTTCGAGGTCTTGGTCGAGCTTTGCACCCAAATAGCCAAGATGCGCCTCTTCTTCGTTGGAGAGGATGCAGATGCGCTGCCCAATGCCTTCTTCGATTGCGGCAGTTGCCTTATGTGAATTGGAACAGTTTCGCAGTACGGCAGTTGCGAAAATATCAATGCGGTCGCAATTGAAGTGCGAAGCGCGGCGCAGGTGCGCGTTGATGGTTTTAATGGCGCGCTTTACCCCTTCTTCGGTCATAGCTCCCTTTTCGACGTGCGAAGCGAGGCCTGCCATCACCTTGTAGTTCAGCAGGGTGTCGATATCCTTCTTCCGCAGGGGCTCATGCGCGGCGCAGGACACCTCGTAAATGCAGAGTCGGATGGTGTTTGAACCTAAATCGATAATGCCGTAGCGGGACATTTCATAGCTCCTTGTTGTTAAATCTGGTGCTTTCGAACACATCATTTGATTTAAGTATATTCGTGCATCGGGAAGTGGGGTAGCATCGCCTATAACGTGTTATTTAACATTTTTCTGTCATTTGCCAGGTGCGTTGCATGCTGTGTAGGCAAGTAGCGGTGCAGTGGGGACTGGCGTGGCATAGGATAGAGGGGGTTTCGCGATGCTTGATACGGTTCGTTTGGGTTCTCAGAAGGTATCCAAAAAGGAATATAAAGTCCGCTTCAAAGAATTGATCAATAAGTTGGTCGTGCTTCAGCAGGAAGCGAAGCGCCAGGAGCTTGGCGTGGTGGTGTTGTTCGAGGGATGGAAGGGCGCCGGGAAGGGCAGTCGAATTTCAGATTTGCTGTATCACTTGGATGCTGTCTCTTATACACATCTGACGCTGCCGACGAAT
>ENA-OYZN01000543-OYZN01000543.1-human-gut-metagenome-genome-assembly--contig:-NODE-543-length-16133-cov-6.170357_pt1 | contig 16133 bp, 16 predicted proteins | sample MGYA00243294_ERZ653483 | MGnify/ENA primary metagenome ERZ653483 (study PRJEB26926, sample SAMN06165155) | human gut metagenome | biome: ENVO:00009003; feature: ENVO:2100002; material: ENVO:00002003... | reverse complement strand
GAGATAGGCTCCGGTCTCGTGGGCTCGGAGATGTGTATAAGAGACAGGTATATGTGTACCAGAAATCAGGCAGAAGAAATTCTGCACAGCGTCTATCATGCGTGCAGTCCGATTTTCGGGCGCATTCATGACGCCTATCTGTACGGCTCCTATGCGCGCGGTGATTTCAATTCGGAGTCGGACATTGATATTCTGCTGACTGTGGATTTGGAACAAGCGGAGATTGCGAAACACCGCAACGATGTTGCAAAGGTGACCAGCCGATTGAGTCTGGAGCACGATATCACCGTTTCCGTGACCGTCAAGCCGCTGGAGCAGTTCAGACGCTATCAGACGGCGCTGCCGTATTACCGGAATGTCGTTCGGGAGGGTATCCGTTATGCAGGAGCATGAACGAAAGGCTCTGTCGCAGGCGCGGCTGGAACACGCAGTTGAATGCCTTTCCGCGGCAAGAAACTTACTTGAAACAGGGAATTATAAGAGTGCAGCGAATCGTTCCTATTACGCGGTCTTCCACGCGATGCGCGCGGTGCTGGCCTTTGACGAAATCGACATGAAGCGCCACAGCGGCGTTATTTCTGAGTTTCGTCGTCGGTATATCAAAACGGGAATCTTTGAAACGCGAATGTCGGAGATTATCTCTGTCCTGTTCGACGTGCGGACAGACAGTGACTACGACGATTTCTTCGTGATCTCCAAGGCAGATACGGCTGCGCAGATCGAGAATGCAGCATATTTCGTTGACCGCATTGCGGTATATCTGAAAAGCAAATAAAAAATGGATGAAACAGCCCAGAGATACACGGTATGTGCTTCTGGGCTGTTCTTTTCACGGTGCTGCCGGCGGGTTCGGAGCTTCACCTTTTTTGTTGTTCTGATAGTTCTTCAAATCTGTGGTGGTTAACTGGTCGATGGTATCCGCAATCGATGCGGCAGTTTTTGTGGCATCCAGCAGATTGCCTGCTGTCATGATGCCAAGCCCATCGAAAACGAGCGAGGCAATCGGAGCGCTCGGTTTGCTGAAATGAGCAACGGCACTTATTGCCGAATGAAATACGCGGCGAATTTGCTCCTGTTGTTCGGCAGTCAACTGCGGTTTCGATGGCGGCTTCTGGATGGGTGCAGACCAATAGCGAACAAAGTTGTTTTGTATATCCGAAAAAGTGCTCTTGTATTGCGTCTGGCTGATCGGCGTCATGCTTTGATACGGAATCTGATTTGCATAGCCAAACACCCTGCTTTTCCGGAAATCTAACTCTGCTTGCAGCCGCTCGCATTCAGCTTGCCGCTGCCTGAGTTGCTGTTCCAATTCCAATTGCCGTATTTTCTGCTCTTTTTCATTGGCTAACATTTTATCAACGAGGTCGCGGTAAAAAATATTTGTCCTGTAAAGTTCGCTATTGATATTCTGCATAATTCCTCCCTTCCAGTAAAACAAATCACTTCCAAATCGATGATACCGCATAAAATGTTTTCTGCAAAGGGATTCCGTGAAAGCTTAGCGCTGTTTTGACAGAAAACGCGCGAAAGGTGTTATCGGTTATCAAAATATTTCTGAATTATCTGCATCAACTCTGCTGCAAGTGCCTGTTCTGTAAAATCATCTATACGGGCATCATTTCCTGCTGCGATAAGATCACACAGAGGCGCATCCATCGAGGCATATAGTGCGTTGGCGATTTTAAGATATATTGAATCCTGCGAAACTAGTGGAATAGAAGCATCGGATCATTTTCGTGAGGTCGCAAAAACGATAACCGCCGGCAAGGGTGCACAGCGATCGGTCAAGGATTATATGTTTACTCGTTATGCCTGTTATTTGATTGCCCAGAATAGCGATCCGAAAAAAAGAAGAAATTGCATTGCACAAAGCTACTTTACCGTTCAGACTCGAAAGCAGGAACCGATTGAAGAACGCATTTCTGAGGATTTTGCAATTGCCGATCGGCAAGTTCTGCGGTTTTGGACATCCGGACTCCGCGATTGCTTTGTAAGCGCGGTATAATGGCCCCCTGAGGCGAAAAACTATTAAGGTGAACGTACAGGAGGGATTGCCATGAATGGACGAACGTTAACAGCATCCATGCTCACAGAGTATGACCGCTGGCTGCGGCGGGAGGAGCGGTCGGACGCTACGCGGGAGAAATATCTGCGCAGCGTTCGCGCCTTCGCCGGGTGGCTGGGCGGCGCGGAGGTCACAAAGGAGGCCGTGACGGAATGGAAAGCGAAGCTGGCCGCGCAGCGACGGGCTCCGTCGACCGTCAACACCGCGCTGGCCGCGCTGAACGGCCTGTTCCGCTTCCTTGGCTGGGAGGACTGCCGCGCAAAATTTCTGAAGGTTCAGCGCCGCATCTTCCGCGCTGCGGAGCGCGAGCTGACGCGGGCGGAGTATGACCGCCTGCTCACCGCCGCGCAGAGCGCAGGCGACACGCGCCTTGCGCTCCTGATGGAGAGCATCTGCGCGACCGGCATCCGCGTCAGCGAGGTGAAATATCTCACCGTTGAGGCCGCGCAGTGCGGCCGCGCCGAGGTCGCGCTCAAGGGCAAGATCCGGACAGTTCTGCTGCCCGCAAAGCTCTGCCGCAAGCTGCTGAAATACGCCAAGAAGCAGAAAATCGCCCGCGGTGAGATCTTTCTCACCACGGACGGAAAAGGCATGGACCGGCGGCAGATCTGGGCCGCAATGAAGCGGCTGTGTCAAAGAGCGGGCGTTGCACCGTCGAAGGTGTTCCCGCACAATCTGCGGCACCTGTTCGCAGCGGCATATTACCGTGCGTACCGCGATATTGTAAAGCTTGCGGATCTGCTCGGCCACAGCTCCATCGAGACGACGCGCATTTATCTTGTCGAGAGCGGCGCGGAGCACCAGCGGCAGCTCGAACGGCTTGGGCTGGTCAGCTAGAACGGAATCCATATTCCGTCAGCAATTCCTGCATTGTACATAGCTTCCCGTACTGTTTACTACTGAAAATATAGCACAGAGCCAGAAGGAAATCAATAGAAAACCGTTTTAGGGTGCAAAAAATCCAAGCCTCAACGGCCTTCGCTTTTGAGGCTGCGTTTTTGCGCACATTTTTTCAGGCCTGCCCAGTTTTTGGGGCTAGGCCTGAGAAAGTGTGCGCTTCTTTTTTACGCATTGAGGGCCGACAGCTGACGGAATATGGATTCCGTCAGCTACGGAGGTGGAGGCATGGGAAAGAGTCTGCGGGAGTTCTGTGCGGAAAACGGGCGGGATGAGCTGCTGCGGCAGTGGGACACGGAGAAAAACGGCGGCAAAACGCCGGACGACGTTTCCTCCGGAAGCTCCGCGATGGCATGGTGGCGCTGCGATAAGGGCCACTCGTTTCCCATGCGCATCGCGTTCCGCACAACGCGCGAACAGGGCTGCCCCTACTGTGCGGGCCGCAGGGTGCTTGCAGGCTTCAACGACCTTGCGGCCGTCGCGCCGGACGTCGCCGCCGAGTGGCACCCCACGCTCAACGGGGAGCTGAGGCCGGAAATGATCATGGCAGGCAGCAGCCGGTATGTATGGTGGCAGTGCCCGCAGGGGCACGTCTGGAGAGCGCGCGTCGACACCCGCACAGGCGCACAGCACAGCGGCTGCCCCGTCTGCGCCGGAAACTGCCGCAGCCGCCCGCACACATACGCCGGCACATCGCCCCGGCCATAACATTAAAAACGTTTCTTTTGTGCAGCACTGGCGCGGGAGCGCCCAAGCTCTCCTTGGAGCAAGGGGAGGCATCGGCCACAAACAAGTGGGAAACTGCATACGAATTTGCCGAGAGCAGCTGCACACAGACAGACAGGAAGGGAGGCGCGCGAGATGGGCGCAGAGGCACCACGGAGCCTGTACGAGTATTGCAGGCTGAACCAGAAGCAGTATCTGCTGGACGAGTGGGACGACGGACGCAATCTGCCGCTCACGCCGCAGACTATTACATACGGCAGCAAACGGGCCGCCTGGTGGCGCTGCGCAAACGGCCACACCTGGCGAGCGGTGCTCTACACAAGAACCGGCGGCGCACGCTGTCCCTACTGCACGGGGCGAAGGGTGCAGCCCGGCTTCAACGATCTGGCGTCGGTCCACCCGGAGCTGGCGCGGCAGTGGGACTACGCGAAAAACGCGCCGCTCGTCCCGGCGGATATCAGCGCCGGAAGCGGGAGATCCGTCTGGTGGCGGTGCGAAAAGGGGCACAGCTGGCGGGCGCTCATCCGGTCCCGCACGGCGGGCTGCGGCTGCCCGGTCTGTGCCGGAAGACAGCTCCTGCCCGGCGAAAACGACCTCGCGTCGGTCTGTCCGGAGCTTGCAAAGCAGTGGGACGCTGCGCGAAACGGGAATCTGCGCCCGCAGGACGTGCTGCCGGGGACGGAGAAAAAAGTCTGGTGGATATGCGAACGCGGCCACCACTGGCGCGCAGCAATCTCGATGCGCACACGCAGCCTGAGCGGCTGCCCGGTCTGCGCCGGGAAGCAGGTCCTGCCGGGCTTCAATGACCTCGCTTCGCAAAAGCCCGCGCTGGCCGCGCAGTGGGACGCAGCGCGCAACGGCACTCTGACCCCGGAGCAGGTCACACCCGCAAGCAACCGCAAGGCGCGGTGGCGCTGCGAAAAGGGCCACAGCTTTCAGGCCGTCATTGCCTCCCGTGCAAACGGCAGCGGCTGCCCATACTGCACGAACAAAAAAGTGCTGGCAGGCTTCAACGATCTTGCAACAGCCGAGCCGAAAATCGCCGCCGAATGGCACCCGACGCTCAACGGCGCTCTGACCCCAGGAATGGTCACAGCCGGCAGCCGCAAAAAGGTCTGGTGGCAGTGCAGCTGCGGCCACATCTGGAGTGCACGCATCGGTGCACGCACAGGTGCGCAGCGCAGCGGCTGCCCCGTCTGTGCAGGAAGCTGCCGTCGGCATGCAGGTACCGCGATTCTGCCATGCAGCCGCAGAGAAAAACACGGAGGGATGTGAGCGTTATGGCGACAACGGCGACAAGCTGGCTGGCAAAGGACGCCTCTGTCGATGGGAGCATTCATATTGCAGCGCCCATTTTGCAGCGGAAGCGGCTGTATCGGATAACAAAGCGGTGCTTTGATATTGTGTGCTCGTTTTTTGCGCTGGTGATACTGTCTGCTCCGATGCTTGTAATTGCGTTGGTCGTCGCATTGGACTCGCCGGGCGCGCCGATCTTCCGGCAGGAACGGCTCGGACTCAACGGAAAGCCGTTTTGGATCTATAAATTCCGCTCAATGCGGCTGAACGCCGAAGAAAACGGCCCGCAGTGGGCGAACGAACAAGACTCCCGGTGTACACACGTTGGGCAGTTCCTCCGGCGCACCCGGCTGGACGAGCTTCCCCAGCTCTATAATATCCTGCGCGGCGACATGAGCTTCGTCGGTCCGCGTCCGGAGCGTGCGTATTTCTACAGAAAATTTGAGACCTACATTCCCGGCTTTTCCAACCGCCTGATGGTTGTCCCCGGCCTGACCGGCTACGCGCAGGTCAACGGCGGCTACTCCCTGAAGCCGGAGGAAAAGATCGTTTACGATATGGAGTATATCGAAAACGCTCCATTTGGATGGATCCGAAGTGCATCATCAAGACCATATATGTCGTACTTGATGGCAGCGGCGCCCGGTAAAAAGAGAGATTCGGAGGAAAATCCCGTTCATGAATAAAAACAAGAATCCATATGCCCCCGCGGACGGTACGGAGTTGTCGTTATGGAATATCGTGCAGCTCCTGCTGAAAAAATTCTACTGGCTGCTTTTGGCGGGGATCGTCGCGGCAGCAGGCGTTTACGCGGTGCTGACGCTGCTCGTTACGCCGACCTACGAGTCGAAGGTCAGCTTCTATGTATACAACAGCGCAAACAATACACAGCAGGCGGGCACGATCAACAACAGCGACCTGCAGGCCGCAGAAAGCCTTGCAACGACTTATTCCAAAATTCTGGAGAGCAATTCCGTCCTCGACGCGGTCCTGGAGGATCTGAATGCAGCCGGAAGGCTGTCCAGAAAAGAACTCAGCCGGATGATCGAGGTCTCCGTCGTTTCCAACACGCAGCTGCTCGAGGTCGTCGTTACCTCGACGGACGCGCAGTTCGCCTGCCGGATCGCGGACTCCTTCGGAAAGGTCGCGCCGACGGAGATCGTCCGTATCACCAAGGCGGGCGGCGTTGAGGTCGTGGATCATCCGGAGGTGGCGATGGAAAAATCGTCTCCGCGGACGGTCTTTGACTGCGCACTCGGATTTATTGTGGGCGCAATCCTTGCCTCGCTGATCCTCGTACTGCGGACGCTGTCCGACACAACAATCTACCTGCCGGAGGATATCGAGAAGCTGGCAGGTATCACCGTACTGGGACAGATCCCGGACATCAACGTTACGGATAAAAACTACACCTATTGGGAGCTGACGGAAGGAGGTACGGCACGCAATGCGGCAGAAGAAAACAAGCAGTAAAGCAGCAAGTGGGACCGCCGCCGTCAATCGCAGGCGCTTGCTGAACAACGAATCGCCGTTTGCGATCAAGGAAGCCTAAGGGAAAACGGAATTCTGGTCAAGACCTACCGCAGCAATGGAAAGCGGCTGATCTCGCTCCGGAGTGCCGAAAGTGCCGATCTTCCCACCGTGGGGAAAATCGACCCTATCGACCCTGTCAGCAGGTCGAGCGCTTGCACCGCGCCGTGAGGCGCGTGTTGCCGCTGTGTGCGGCTTTGCACCCCGACTGCGGACGTGTGCGCGGCGCAGCAAAAAAGCCCACGCTGCGCCAACGTGCGGGTGGGTTCCAGAGCAGTGCAGAGAATTCCCCGCCGCAGCGGGGAAAAATCCTCCCGTTCGGGAGGAGCCAGCATCGCATTTGGCTAGTCGCCGGCGCACCGGCTCCCTGCCAAATGCCTCAAATCGGGCAGAAGCCCGTACCCACTACTTCGTCACAAAATCCGCTGCGCGTGTAACGCCCTGCGGGAGAGGGCATTCCACGCTCCGCTCCCTTGCTCCTCAGTTCCAAACAAAACCCGCTTCGCTGGGCTTTTGTTTGGTAGAGGGAAACGAAAGATACGGAGGAAAAAATGAAAAAAGACAAACAATTCAGCATCCGAATAGCAGCACAAGATCTGGAAACGATACGCGGGAAAGCAGCGCAGGCGCACATGAGCCAGAGCGACTATGTGACCGCGTGTTGTCTCGGAAAATGTATCGTCATTCTCGATGGACTGAAAGAAGTCCTGCGGCAGCAAAAAGCCATTGGAAACAACCTCAACCAGCTGGCGGTGCTGGCGAACATGGGGAAAGTCCAGTTCGCAAATCTGGATTCTGCTGTGCAGGAGTTTTCCAAGATCAACACATCTCTGCGGGAAATGCAGGAGGGAGGTGCGCCAAGATCGCAATCTTCCATTTCGTGAATTACAAAAAGGGTACGCAGACGCGCGGCTGCATGAAAGGCGTGATGCGCTATGTTTCACAGCTCAGGAAAACGTGCTGGGATGGACAGCAGCTTGTCAGCGGCATCGGCTGTCAGCCGGAAACAGCGTTCGATGAGTTTCTGAGTACAAAGCTGCTGCACCACAAGGACGGCGGCGTGATGTTTTATCACATGGTGCAGAGCTTCCCGAAGGGCGCAGGCATCGACCCGCGCACGGCGCACGAAGCAGCGCACCGACTTGCTGGATACTTCGACGGCTGTGAGGTTCTGGTCTGCACCCACGTCGACCGCGAACACATTCACTCGCACTGCATCATCAACAGCGTGAATTTTGAAACCGGCCGGAAGGTACACATGGCGGACGAACAGATTCAGGAGCTGCGCATCCGCAATGACCAAATCTGCGAGGAACTAGGGCTGCCGAAATTTCAGAGGAATGACCAGCGGCAGTCGCGCGGAATGTCCAATGCGGAATACTACACGGCTGACAGGGGTGAGAGCTGGAAGTTCGAGTTGATGCGTGTGATCGACGAGTGTATGCGCTGCGCCGGGAATCGTGAGGAATTTCTGATCTTGCTCCGCTCTGAGGGTTACGATGCCACATGGACAGACAGCCGAAAGAATATCACTTACGTCACACCGGATGGGCGCAAATGCCGTGACAGCAAATTACATATAGAAAAATACTTGAAAGAAAATATGGAGGCAGAGTTTGGATACAGAACGGAGAATGACAACACAAGAAATGTTGGCGCAGCACAAAAAGCTGATGGACGAGGCGCAACGGCTGGAACCCAGCGTGATGGTCACGGAGCGGAACTGGAGCGCGCTGCTCGAAATGCAGGACAGGCTGTTCCGGCAGCAGATGCAGTTGGACACGGACCTGAAAATGCTTCTGACGAAAGCAGAAGTGCAGGAAGTCCTGACCGAGATGCAGACGAGCGCAGAAAATTTCGAGAAACAGGCTGGGAACCTGAACGAGAAGTATTCTTCCGGCTGCAAAGCACTGACCGAGAGTACGAAGATTGCCCTGACCGAGACTCTGAACGATACGAAGAAACAGCTTTCGGATACAGTACAGGAAGCGCGGAAGAAAATTCACCTGTGCGCATGGATCTCAATCGCGGCATTGATCTTGTGCGCGACGCTGTCCGCCTTGGCCGTGCTGTGGAGCAGATGACGGACGATGTTCCACAACGTGATGCATCCACCATGCCGCCGCACATCGACAGCAAGCGCCGCAAGAAGCTCCGGCAAAAGAAAACCGCCCTCGGTCATGCCGAGGACGATCACGAAGATTGGACAATGGAACAAAAAATGTAAGGGGAGATGTTATGGCAAGCATCAAACAATTATCTGACCGAAAATACAAAATTACCATCAGCAACGGCTACCGCACGGATGGCAGGAAAATCTGCAAGGCAAAGACAATTCAGGTACCGGACGGCGTCCCGAAACGCGGCGTCGAACAGTACGTCTACCACGAAGCCGAACGGCTGGAGCGCCTGTTCAAGCAGGGCTATAGCGAGGACGGCGAAATGACATTTGAAACCTACGCCCGCGGCTGGCTGGAGCGGCAAACGAAATACGCGCCCGGAACGCTGGATTTCTACCGCCGTTCGCTCGAAACGGTATTCCCGGAGATCGGAGCGATCAAGCTGAACCGGCTGCGCCCGATTGCGCTGGAAAATCTGCTGGCAAAGCTCCGCAAGCGCACCCACCGCGGAAAATCGATCAAGGAAAAGACGGTGCAGAAATACCTGACCGTCGTATCAGCAGTTCTCAGCGACGCAAAACGCAACGAGATCATTGAAAAAAATCCCGCACGAATGATCGACCTGCCCGACGCTGAACGCAAGGCGCAGGAGATTCCGACGATGGAAGAAATGCAGAAATTTCTCTCTGCCCTCTGTTATGAAGAACCGGTCTTCCAGCTGTTCTACTTTCTCGCCATCAACACGGGAATGCGGCGCGGCGAACTGTGCGCTCTGCGCTGGTCGGATGTGATCGTGACCGGCAACTACGAAGGCTATATCATTGTCCAGCATTCCCGCAGCACCATTTTGGGTGAGGGTGTGCAGGAGGGCAAAACCAAGAATGGACGTACTCGGACAGTCTCGATGAACGAGGAAATGTTCAGCCTGCTGCGCGGGTTCTGCTATCGCAAAATGAGACTCCGCGATGAGCATGGTATCCCATTCCCAGAATACATTTTCACAAAAGACGACGGCACGCCCATCCACCCGGACACGTTCAGCAAGCACCTGAAAGCCTTGTTCGCAGAGATCGGTCTGCCGAAAACCTATCATCTGCACACGCTCCGGCATTTCTTCGTCTCGACGCTTCTGCACGAAGGCGTGGACAAAAATACGGTCGCAGACCTCGCCGGTCACGGAGATACATCTTTTCTCGAACGTACTTACTGTCACCCGCAGATGCAGCTCAAGCAGGACGCCGCGAAGCGGATGAGCAATAGCCTGTTTGCAACACCCAATTTGGAATTGTTGGTTTCGTAGAATCTTCAAAACCCGCTAGCTATTTCCCGTTTTCGTGGTATTGTTGCTGTTACAAAATCTCAGCCGTGCTGAGCAGAACAGGAGGAATCACAAAATGGCAAGTATCAGAAAACGAGGAAACAGTTATCTGCTGGTCGTCTCGATGGGCTACACACCCGACGGACGGCGGCGCAATCCGCAGCAGAAGACGGTCAAGCCGCCAACAGGGCTTACGCCAAAGCAGACGGAGAAGTGGTTACAGGAGCAGGCGATGCTGTTCGAGATGAGCTGCAAGAAGCTGAACCCGGATATCGACCGGTCAATCACGCTCGAAAAATACACCGAGATTTGGCTTCAGACGATTGCGCCGGACAAGCTCGCAAAATCTACGCTTGTGCGCGAGAAGCAGGATATTGAACGCTTTAAACCGTATCTCGGCAGCTACAAGCTGGTCGATCTGCGTCCCGAACATTTCCGCAGCCTGTATGCAAAGCTGCGTAAACAGAAAAATAAAGCGACAGGAAAGCCGCTCTCCGAAGCGACGGTCGAGGGTGTCCACAGCTGTCTGTGTGGCATCCTCTCCGACGCGATGGAGGGCGGCTATCTTGATCATAACCCGGCGTGGCGGACGTACAAGTACGCAGGACAGAAGAAAGAGAAAAAGATTGCAGACGATGCAACGGTGAAGAAACTGATTCAGGCGCTGGAAACCGTGAGTATCCTGCATGAGACGTATTTCAAATTGATTATCGCCACAGGGATGCGGCGCGGCGAGTGCTGCGCGCTGAAGTGGGAGGACATCAACTACGCCGAGCGGAGCATCCACGTCTGCCGCAACGCAGTCAAAACGACCGGTGATGAGATCATCGTGAAAGCGCCGAAAACGAAAGCGGGCAACCGTTATGTGTACTTCTCAGCAGAGATGGAAAGTCTGCTCCGCGAATACGAAGCCTTCTGCGCAGCGGAAACGGAGCGTTACGACCGGCGCAAGCAGACGAAAGACGACTATGTGTTCCGCAGAAAAGGCATGAAACTGCCGATGACGCCTTCGACCTTCACATGGCGCTTCAAAAAAATCCTCCGCGCGAACGATCTGCCGACGGACTTGAACGTTCACAGCCTGCGCCACACGGCGGCAAGCCTGTTCATCGCCAGCGGCACGGACGTCGGCACAGTTGCGGGGCTTCTCGGTCACAGTCAACCGTCTACCACGCTGGATATCTACACCCACGCGTTCGATAAAAACAAGAAAGCCGCCAGCCAGATTATGCAGAGCAGCTTGGATATCTGAGTGATCCAACAGATAATAGCAAACTCCTTCTGAGGTCAAACGAGTTCAGAGGGAGTTTAGGCTACAATATAAAAAGATTTCGCAAATCGGTATTCCCTCTATTTTGTTGGCAGCGTGCATTCACTAAGCATCCCATATTTGCCGGTTTAACATGAAGCGTAGAATTACAATTAAAAAGAAAAGATTTAATGCGTACACCGTAAATCCTGCAGATGAAAAGAATCGAAGGATAATCTGGAGTATTTTCTCCTTTGCATCAATGGGACACACAGGAAGTAACAGTGCAATGCTGCTAAAGATAATAGTTGCAACTGCATACGCAGATGCGTGTTTGAAATAGGCAACAAGTTGACCCAGTTGCGTGAATTCGCTTTTTGTATGCGTAGGCGTTACTGCCATTTTCTTTGCGAGGTTTGTATTTATAAGTCCGAGTATTGCCGCAACATAGACGGCCAGAACGATGGAGGACAAAGTAAGCCCTTCGCTGGCAATGGACTTGTAGTTACAACGAGTAAACCATGAGACCGCCGCAACAAGAATAGCAAGTAACACAGCGGCGCATTTATCGCCTTTACGCATTTGATCCTCCCAACTGATTGACCAGCAGTGTTTTAATGATACGGGGCTCATAACGATAATCGTCGTCTTTAATTACATTGATCTCCACTGAGGAGACAAGTGCCGAGAAATTAAAAGTGCTTTCGAAGCCACTATCATCCGCGCCAACCACAACTATGTCCTCGAACTCGCCACTTTCACGTCTCATCTTCCAGTCTCTAAGCGCATTTTTAGCGTTTCCGATAGGAGTAGATCCATAGTCAAGGCGGATTTTGCTTCTTTCAGGCAAATCCAAACCATACAGATTTGCCTGCTTTCTAAATGTACTGTCCTCTGCCGAGGTAAAAAGCGTTCTTCTTTGAGTAAAAGAAACAGATTTTAACTGTGTTACAGCATTTAAAAAATCGTCGACAGAGCGAAGTATGTTCTTCGTATGCGCAGGCTTCTGCATCATCTCGGATATGTAATCTGTGATAGTTGCCTTTTTGGTATAGTCGGATACATAGAGGATATGTCGATCTAAATCATAACACGCGAATAGTTGGAGTCTTGGCTCGACTTGGCTCTTGGGGCGAGGGTTTTCTTTTACAGAATTATCTTCTGTATCGATGACTTTATCCGAGTACAATTTGGCATTATCATATTGGAAGTACATCCAGTAGAAACGGTCGGCAATTAGTTCTTGTTCAACACTATACAGATATGCACCCTTAGGATACAATGTTCTGCCGATTTCTTGGAGCTTTTTAAATGTCAAAATGTCCGGAAACTGGTCATTAACATAAAGCAATACGGCATGAAACTTCATCGTGATCCTCCCCGAATGTTCTGATTTGGATTATTTGGGTTTGCATAGAAACAATTACTAACGGCAACTCACTATTCCACATTTTCTCTTTTCTGCAGTATAACACACTATAAAGAGTAGAGCAATGCATTCAGTTAATATAAAAGCCGAACAGTATTTTTTGCATAATTTGAAGAACCAATAAAACTCCGAATAGCATAATAGGCACAAAAGATCCGCACACTAGTGCGGATCTTTTGTGCCTAACAAACTCTGGTACGCCCGACAGGATTCGAACCTGCGACCTTGTGAGTCGGAGTCACACGCGCTATCCAGCTGCGCCACGGGCGCGTATTCAATTGCGGTAGTCAAAAAATAGTAGTCAAACAGTAGTCAAGGAACAAGCGAAAAATCGCCCTCACGCCCGAAAAGTCCAGTCGTATCAACGGCTTTTGGATTCTCTCAGCCGAATGGGGCAGAAACGTCGGAGTCTGTCACTCTATCCAACTGAGCTACGAGCGCATTTTTTACTGCCCATATAGTATAACAGATATGCGGCGGAAAGTAAAGCAGAAAAATGGCGGATTGCATTTTGAAGGAAAACTGGTACAATGAAGAAAACGGGAGGCGAGGGTATGACGGCGGGGGAGCGGGTGTTTTCGGTCGTGCGCGGGCGGCTTTATGAGCGGCTGCCGGCGCTGGCGCTGCCGTTGGGGAAGCTTTCCTGCCGGGAGGCGGATGTGACGGCCGCCGGGACGGATGGGCGCGCGGCGCTCTTTGCGCCCGGTTTTCTGGAACGGGAATTTTTGGCCGGAAGCGAACTGCCGGAGCGGCTGACGCTGCATTTGCTGCTGCACCTCGTGCTCGGCCATCCGCAGAACAGGAGGGGCCGCGAGAAAGCACTCTGGGATACGGCCTGCGATCTTGCGGTTCTGCTGGTGCGGCACGCGCTTCTGCCGCAGGAGCGCGAAGCGCCCGATGCGTTCTCTGCCCGCTGTAAGCTGCAAGTGAAAAAAGCGGGCCGCGCGGAGGAGATTTACGCGCTTTTACAGGCGGAGCCGGAGCTTCTCACGCCGGACGAGCGGCTGAGCGCGGTACTGGACGAGCATTCCCGATGGGAGACGGTGCGCGCCGCAGACCGGCCTGCTGCCTCCGGTGAAGGGGGCGAAACGGGCTTTCAGGCGCTCGGGCGGCTCCTGCCGCAGCCGCTGCCGGAAAAGCCTGTCATCGGAAGCGGGACGGGCGGCGCGGTCTTCTCGATCAAGCCGGATACGCGCGAAAGCGCGCCGTTTGCCGCCGTGCTGCGCGAGCTGTCCGAGACGCGCGAGAACCGTCATGTGTCCGGTGAGGAATTTCAATATGCCTGGTATCTCTACGGGCTGGAGCATTACGGCGGTATGCCGCTGATCGAGCCGCTGGAATATTCCGAGGAACGCCGTCTGCGCGAGCTCGCCGTTGTGATCGACACGTCGGCATCATGCTCCCGGTCACTGTGCGCCGGATTTCTGGGGGAACTTGCGGGGCTGCTGGGCCGTGAAAACCTGTTCTTCGAGCGCTTTAATCTGCACGTGATCGAATGCGACTGCGAGGTGCAGCAGGATACACGCCTGACGACGCTGGCGGAGCTGTCCGATTGGCTGCGGACCATGACGCTGCACGGCGGCGGGGGCACGGACTTCCGCCCGGCGTTCCGGTACATTGACGGCTTGATCGAATCGGGTGAATTCGCGCATTTGCAGGGAATTTTGTATTTTACCGACGGCTACGGCGTGTTTCCAGATGCGCCGCCCGCGTACCGGGTGATTTTCGCCATGCTGCAGTACCGGTATGACGATATCGATTTGCCGCCGTGGGCGGAAAAGCTGGTTCTGGAAGCGGACAAGCCGAAAGGAGACGAAGCATGGATATAAAACAGGCAAAGCAGGAGCTGCGGCAGACCATCCGCGCCTATACGGCCAGAACGGAGGACGGCGTGTGGCGCATACCGCGCGAAAAGCAGCGGCCTGTCCTGCTCATGGGCCCGCCGGGCATCGGCAAAACGGCGATTTTGTCACAGCTTGCGCAGGAGGAGCACGTCGGCCTCGTCTGCTACACCATGACGCACCACACGCGCCAGAGCGCGCTCGGCCTGCCGGTCATCGTCGACCGCACAGCGGCCGGGCGGCAGTTCCGCGCGACGGAATATACCATGAGCGAGATCATTGCCTCGGTCTATGCGCAGATGGAGAAAACCGGGCTTCGGACGGGGATTTTGTTTCTCGACGAGATCAACTGTGTCTCTGAGACGCTCATGCCTGCGATTTTGCAGATGCTGCAGAACAAGACCTTCGGCGTCCACGCGCTGCCGGAGGGCTGGATGATCGCGGCGGCGGGCAATCCGCCGCGCTATAACCAGACCGCGCGGAGCTTTGATATGGCGACGCTCGACCGGGTGCGGCGCATCGATCTGGAGCCGAGCCTTGCTGTCTGGCAGGAATACGCTGCCGAGCACGCCGTTCATCCGGCAGTGCTGGCGTATCTGCGATTGCATCCGGAGCACTTTTTTGTCTGCGATGCGCAGCGTTCGGCGGGCAGCTTCGTGACCGCGCGCGGGTGGGAGGACCTGTCTGCGCTGCTGCTGACGTATGAAGCGCTCGGCTTTGTATGCACGCAGACGCAGGCGCGGGAATATCTGCACGTGCAGGAAGCTGCGGCGGGCTTCGCGGCATTTTATGAGCTTTACCGCCGCTATGCCGCGTCGCTGCCGCTGGAGGCGCTTCTGCGCGGGCAGACGGACGCGGGCGCGGAGGCGCTGCGCGGTCTGCCGTTCGAGGGACGGCTGTCTGTTGTGGAATTTCTGCTGCACAGCCTGCAAACGCAGCTGTGCGCGATGGAGGCCGCATCCGCGCTTGCGTTCAGTGCGGAGAGCTTTCTGAAAAGTGTTCCGGCAGGGGAGGGCTATGCCGCCCGTGCGGAAAAGCAGCTGGAAAACCGCCGCGCGGCGCTTCAAATCCGCCGGGAATGCGGCGTGCTGTCCGCCGAAGACGAACGGCGGGAGACGGCGTTTCTGACGCGATCGGACGCCGCGCTTGCCGCGCGATCGGACGCGGAGGCATTTGACGCGGTGCGGCTTCTGGCCGAAAGCGCCGGAACAGCGGCGGAGCAGAACAGGAAGAACACACTCTGCGCGCTTGAAAACAGCCTGCGCTTCGTCTGCGCGGCCTTCGGCGACGAGCAGGAGCTGTGGATCCTGCTGCACGGTCTGCAGGATTGCGGCGCGGCGGCATTCCTGCAAAAAGAAAACAGCTCCGTCTATCAGGAGCTGCTGTCCCGCGCAACGCCGGAAGCAAAGGCCGCGGCGCTGCGGGAGGAATTGAGCAGGGGAGCGGGACTGTGACAGATTAAGGCCGAAATGCGTCAGGCTTACGCAGAGAGCGACAGAAATTCGAATGGAATTGGTAGAGGCGGACGACTTGTCCGCACGGCGGAACGCAGTGAATTTCTTCGAAAAGTTGCGGCGAATTCGCACACACCCAACGCCTTCCCCGGTGGGCAATGTCATCAACTTAAGACCATAGACGGTTTGTTTTACGCAAAAACCGTTG
>ENA-OYZN01000538-OYZN01000538.1-human-gut-metagenome-genome-assembly--contig:-NODE-538-length-16339-cov-24.740850_pt1 | contig 16339 bp, 19 predicted proteins | sample MGYA00243294_ERZ653483 | MGnify/ENA primary metagenome ERZ653483 (study PRJEB26926, sample SAMN06165155) | human gut metagenome | biome: ENVO:00009003; feature: ENVO:2100002; material: ENVO:00002003... | reverse complement strand
CTTTTTCAGAAGCGGATTATGCGGAATTAATCCGGATGCTGGGGTATGATGCCGGAAAGTACCGGCTCACCAGTGCCAGGTGGCAGGGAAAGGAATATAAGGATAAGGACGGCATCAGCTGCCGGGATGCTTATGTTGCCGGACAGCAGTATTCCAGTTCTTATAAAGCGGTATATGAGGATGACGTTGAAAACGGGAAGCTGTATACGGCACATGTGGTATATACCTGTGAGGTGGAAACTCCGTCAGAGGAAGCGCCGCCAACCTATGTTGTCCAGGCAACAGGGTATTATAAGAAGGCCAGTGTCTGGAGGAATATAATTACCTTTGTGACAGAGCATAAGGCGGTGTCGGCAGTGTCAGCAGGGATTGTAATTCTTTTCATCATCCTGGCAATTGTGCTGCTCGTTACCAGCAGAAGGAGAAAAAAAGCTTTGGAAGCAGGCGGAAGGGATGCATAAAAGTAGTCCTAGAGCAGTTTATCTTTAGGAGGAATGAAAGGGATGTTGATAAAAAGAACAAAGGCTTATCTGGAAAAGAAAAGGATAGCAGTGAAGAAGAAAAAGCAGCGCCGCCAGGTAGAGAGTGAGTGGCAGGGATATGAAGCGGATAAGCTGATGAAGATGATTTATCAGGCGCAACAAAATCATCTGGATGAAAATGGATGGAAAGAGCTTATGGAGAGGATTCTATTTATTTTATCTCCATACTATGATATATTGGAGGAAGAACAGCGAAGTAAAAATCAAAAGCAGCAGACTGTTGTAGTTCCAATGTTGTCAGTAAGGCAGATGAATACATTTTGTTTTGCTCTTTCTGAAATTCAAAAAGGAGATGTGCTGGCGTCAATACGTCGGTTTACTGATTTTATACATGATTATGGACAACACAAAGATAATCTTTTATCGGGGTTTGAAGTGTATATTATTTGTATATGGGCACGACAGATTGTGGATTTGATAAATCAGGAAACAGAAAAGGTATTTTAAGATTTATGTATACATATATTACAGGTTTTATTCCATGGGACAAAACGTATTGCTTTAGTTTTGATAAATACAATTGCTATTTGAGACGTAAGGGAATTTGCAGTTTACAAAATATGCATTTGCCAAGTGATTTCAAAAAATGTAAAGAATATGAAAAATGGCAAAAAATGTTTTGTCCTAATCTCGCTTCAAGTATTTTACAACAAGGCTTTGTTCAAGCGGCAGATAATGTAAAGGTAATAAAAAATGCATGTGGACATTATTGTGTAGATGAAGGTCAGCATCGTATTTGTGTATGTGCGAGACTTAAAGTGCCGATGAAAATTGTTTATAAAGAAAGCGTTGAGAAGTGTATAATCTGTAGTATGCATGGGATAAGAAAAAAGCTGTCTTATATGTTAGGCAGAGAAGAAGATATTTTAATAAAATTGTAATAAAAAGGGCGTTTGTGTGATTTTGCATAAGCGTCCTTTTAGATTGGAGGAATATTATGAATAAAGTTATTTTAATGGGACGTTTAACAAGAGACCCCGAGATAAGATACAGCCAGGGAGAAAACTCAATGGCGATAGCCAGATATACACTGGCAGTAGACAGACGTTTTGTAAAGAATGGACAGCAGTCCGCTGATTTTATCAGCTGTGTATGTTTTGGCAAAAGTGCGGAGTTTGCAGAAAAATGGTTAAAGCAGGGCATTAAAATTTGTATTACCGGCAGGATTCAGACCGGCAGCTATACAAACAAGGATGGCGTAAAGATATATACAACTGAGGTTGTAGTGGAAGACCAGGAATTTGCCGAGAGCAAGAAGCCGGAAGGAGCAGCTGATGGCAGTTCTGTACCAGGTAATGTGGATGCAGATGGTTTTATGAATATTCCTGAAGGCATTGAGGAGGAGCTGCCGTTTAAGTAAAGAATAATAAAAAAGGACGTTCTACGGAGCGTCCTTTTAGATTGGAGGAAACATATGGAAAAAGAGCATGTAAGGACTTTTACGCCGGAAGAGCTTGGACTGAAAAGGATAACAGCAGAAGGGCGTAAATATATTGACATTACTCCGTTTTGGATTGATTCTGTAGAATCCAGAAGAATCCATGAGATGCTTCAGGGAGAAGCATCCTGTCCGGAGGATGCTGTAAGAAAGGAGGATAAGAGAAAATGATATTTCCCATTATTATAATACTTGTTTGTTTGGCCGGAATGATTTTATTATCCATGTCCGGCAAAAGTAAATCTGCGGCAAAGGATACCGGAACAGAGGTATCTGCACAGGATTTTATCAATGTAGCGGATATTGTAGACCATGTGCTGTATACCAGGGACAATTACTGTATATCTTATGTCCGTTTACAGCCGCCGATGTCTTCCCTGTGGTCCCGGAGGGAAAAGAGGATGAAAACAAACACCCTGGTAGCGGAGGTTTCCAAAGACCGGCACCCGTGGATATTGACGGCAGTATCACGGCCTATGGACATTTCACAGCTTATCAGCCAGTACCGCCAGTTGCGGGATGATACGGATAATCCGGTCAGGAAAAAGTTGTTAAAACAGGAAATGAATGAACTGCAGAAAAGGGTTGGCGGTGGTGAAGCGATTGAACGTCAGTTCTACATTAAGATATGGACACAGAACAGGGAAGGGGCGGAAGCAGAACTGCTGGAGCGTGCAAGACAGGTTGTATCTGCCTATGCATCCATAGGCATTACCGGACATATTTTGAAGAAACCGGATATTATACGGTTCTGCAACCTGGTACACAATCCGGCTTACATTAATGCAGAGGATACAAATGCAGAGCCAGGCTTCCCGATTATTACAGAAATGGAGGAAGGCATATGAAGACAAAGGAAAAGACAAATATAAATAATTCGCTGCTTAACATGATATCACCAATGGGCTTTCTGATGTATAAGAATAAGCTGACAATCGGGGAAAACACTGGAAAGGTATACGGGGTCACGAGATACAGTGAAAGTGTGGATTATGGGTGGCTGGAGCCGCTTATGAATATTCCGGGAACTATTGCGGAGATATCTTATGAGCCTTTGCCGGAAGGGGATGCCATGGATGTCATCAACAATAACATGAAAGTATTAAACCGTAAATTGAATGAGACCACAGACCCATTACAGGAAAAAAAGCTGCTGGCGGGAATCGAAAATTCAGACAAGATGTTAGATGACCTGTGCAGGAACGAGGAAAGTGTAGGTGCAGTTTCCACCACAATTATGACGGTAGCACAGGATGAATATATCGAGAAAGCAGATTCCAGGGTAAAAGGTGAATGTAAAAAAGGGCATCACCGGTTTCGCCTGCTGTCGGTCATGCAGAAGGAGGGGTATCAGCATATGTCACCCTGTTACATAAAGAACATACAGATAAGCGGGGTGCTGGAAAAACCGGCTCCATTACGTTCCATATTGGGAGGTTTCCCATTTGCATCCTCCGGATTTAATGACGGGTCAGGATATTTATTTGGCACTCTGACAAACAGCAGCAATTCTGCCAATTCCAATATGATATTAGACCCATGGAAACGGGAGAATGACCGTAATAATTCGCACATTGTAATCATGGGCGTACCTGGTACCGGAAAATCTACAAAGGTAAAGGATATCATTCTTATGGAATATGCCATGGGGACAAGGCTGCTGATTATTGACCCGGAACGGGAATATAAAACGGAGTGTAAAAAATTGAATGGAAACTGGATTAATGCTGGAGGCGGTTCTGGAAAGATAAATCCGCTTCAGGTCAGGGTTCTTCCGGAAGACCCGGATGAGAAAGGAGAGTATGGAGAAAAAAAGGGGCTGCCGGATTTGGCGGCATACCTTATGCATTTGAAATCGTGGTTTGAAATGGCATGTCCCGGTATTACCGTTTCGCAGCTCAACGAGCTGGAGAATATCCTGATAAGAACCTACAGTCGGTTCGGGATGCACTGGGATACAGATTTTACAAGGTTTAATAATACAGAGTATCCAATTATGTCAGATTTATATGAGGATATCGTAAAGGAGCTGGAGCCGGTTCTGGATACGAAAACGCAGAGGGAAGAGAATCTGCTTGCCTTAAAAGGGTTTATCGGAAATATGGTTACAGGCTCCCTGCAGTTTTTATGGGATGGCCACACAACTATTGACCTTGATTCCAATATTACGGTTATTGATACGCATGACCTGCAGAACAATGCGCCGGATTATATTAAGGGGGCACAGTATTACAACATTCTTACATGGATTTGGACGGACGCTTCCAAAGACAGGAAAGAAAAGACAATGATTGTGGCAGACGAGGCATATCTGATGATTGACCGGAAGATACCACAGGCACTGGTTTTCCTGAGAAACGGATTAAAGCGTGGGCGTAAGTATGAGATTTCCTTTGTACTGGTATCCCATTCAGTCGTTGACTTTTTGGATGATTCCGTGAAGATATACGGACAGGCTATCCTGGATTCTGCCGCAACTAAAATACTTATGGGGTGTGACGGACAAAACCTGAAGGATACGGTTGCGTTATATAATCTGACGGAGGCAGAAGAGGAAACTCTGGAAATGATGCAGAAAGGGCTGGCACTTATGATAATTGGTCATATGCACATGAAGGTTCAGTTTGAAATAGCAGAATACAAGTGGTCGTACTTTGGTTCTGCTGGGGGAAGGTGATGAACCGGGTAATGGCGTGGAGTATAGGGGGATTCTTCGGATTTCTCCTTATTTTCTGCGCCATTTTAGGAAGCCTGTTTCAGGATAGTGAAGATAATGGATATTATTACGGCACAAACGAATGGATGTGGCCGGTTCCGGACTGCAGGACTATTTCTTCTTATTTCGGGAAAAGAACGTCTCCAACTGCCGGTGCATCTACAGACCATAAGGGCATTGATATCGCATGCCGGGAGGGAACGGATGTAGTGGCGTCAAAAGGAGGTACTGTTACAGTGGCAGAAAGCTCCGCATCGGAAGGGAACTGGATTGCCATAAAGCATGACGAACATTATACCACTTATTACATGCATAACAGTACTCTGTTGGTAAAGACCGGGGATACCGTAGCAAAGGGGGAGGTGATAGCTTTATCGGGAAATACGGGCATTTCAAGCGGTCCACATAGCCATTTTGCGGTATTGAAGGATGGAAAATATGTAAATCCGTTAGATTACGTGAACCCAAAGGAAGAGATTGCCTATTCCACCACGGCCACAACCGGGATGAGAAAGGAAATGGTTTCCTACGCAAAGCAGTTTATCGGCAATCCCTATATATATGGAGGGACAAGCCTTACAAAAGGTGCAGACTGCTCCGGATTTACCATGAAGATATACGAACATTTTGATATCACTATTCCCCGGACAGCACAGGAGCAGTACAATGCTTCAGAAAAGATTACGAAAAAGGAGCTGTTGCCCGGAGACCTGCTCTTTTATGGCAGCAGTACTGCCAGCATTACCCATGTTACGATGTATATTGGAAACAACCAGGTAATACATGCCAGCAACTCTGCACCGTATCCCCAGGGAGGCATCAAGATATCAGACATCAGTTACCGAAAACCATGTGGGTATGGACGCCTCATCAAGGCAGATTATTCAGAAGAAGATTTGAAGTATATGGCAGCATGTATTGCTGCAGAATCCCTTTCTACCAGCAAGGAGGGACAGTATGCAGTGGGATATGTTGTCATGAACCGGGTAAATGCCAAAGGCTTTGGCTCAACTGTAAAGGAAGTAGTCACCGCCAAAGGGCAGTTTAACAGTCCATGGAATACATACCTAAGCAAACCGCCGTCCTGGGCATTAAAGTCAGCCAGGGCAGTGCTAGAGGGTACAGCGAAGAATCCGATAGGAAGCAGATGCTATTTTATATCAGCGGATTATGCAAAGAAATTGAAAATTGAAAAGAAAGGAGTAAATGTAGGTGATAACGTGTTTTATGATAAATGTATATGGTGAGAAATTCTGGTAGAAACAGGGTAGAATATATGGTACAATAGTCAAAGAGCAATCGTGTACAAGGTGGACAGCCTCCCGAACTTTACAAAAGAGGGGAGGTGGTGCAGATGGAAATGTTTTCTTTTCAGGATTTAATCTTGTTTGCAACATTTTTAATCACACTGCTTGCCTACATAGATAGGAATAACAAGCGAAAATAAAAATACCTACCTTGTTACTTAGCCGGTACAGGTAGGTATTTTAACTCTGATAGGCTAACCACTTTGTGGGCGGTTGCTCTTTTTATGTACTCATTATAGCATTGTAAGAAAATAAAATCAATAATTATCTAATAATTAAAAGAAGGATGCTGACAACACCCTTCTTTTAAACGGTATGACAAACATATATCTGCCATACGGAAATAATTATGCATGTTTATAATAGCACAATTATTTATAAGTTACAAGACAGAATATGAAAAAATCAGGCTTCGGGTAATCCGGAGCTTTTTTAATTAGGAGGAAATAGTTATGCAGAGATTTGAGACAAAATATGACTTGTTAAATGCAGCCTATAAGGACCGCCAGTTGAAGAAAGGAACAATTCTGCTCCTGCAGTACCTGGTACACAAATCAAATAAGGAGCAGTGCTTTCCGGCTGTTGAGACAATTGCGAAAGCGTTAAATGTATGCAGACGTACCGTCCAGTACAATATGCGGAAGCTGGAAAAAGCCGGATACATTATCCGGAAGGACCGCTGGTATAACCATCAACAGCTTTCCAACCAGTATGTATTTAACCTGGGTGTAACAGAGGATGCTCCAGGACAAATGCTGTATGCCGACCAGGAATATGATTTTTTGAATGATTTTTCTTTCAATATCCCTGATAATCAGATACATAAGGTTAGTGAAATTCAAAAGATATACAGTATGGAGCTGACTGCAGGAGAGAAGCTTCTGTTGATTTATTTGTGCCACCGTGCAAATAAAAAGGGAATGGTTTATGACAAACCGCAGGCATTTATGGACGCAATTGGCGTCAGGAGAAATACCTTTAAAAGGCTTCTTAATATGCTGAGAAGTAAAGGACTCCTGAAGGTAAAGCATACTATCTTACGCAACCAGGATTATCTTGTTATGCAGTTGACTGGAAGCATGTATCAGCTTTCCGAACAGGAGGGGAGAACTACAGAAGATAAACAGGATAAAGCACCGGAGCATAGTCCGGAATCCGGAAAAAATATACAGAATCCACAAAATCATATAATTAAGAATTCCCCGAAGCGGAAATGGCAGACTGCCGGAAACAGCCTAATCCGGCATTTTATATCCCGGTTAAAACAAAGTTTTCAATTGAAATGGCACAATATCCGGGAGATATTACGCCTATAAATCTGTTTGAAAACAAAAATTGCACCCTATCTATACTATAGGGATAATGAAAAAAGAGTAATATATAAACAATATGTATATTATATAAAGGGAGCAGGCATACATTTTTTAGAGATTAAATTATGGGGAAATATTGAATGTATAGACATATAATGATATAATATGCATATAACATGTGCAAAACGGAGGTGTAAATATGGCAGCATTACAGGAATCAATACGTCCGTCTGCAGATTTGAGGAATCATTATAATGAGATTTCAAAGCAATGCAGAGAAGAGAAGGAAGCAGTTATTATTACGGTGAATGGAAGAGGGGATACAGTGTCTCTTTCATACGAGGAATACAAAAGAATGAAATCCAGAATTGAGCTGTTGGAAATTCTTACAGAGGCAGAGGATGACGTGAAGAATGGAAGGGTGGCTCCAATCAGTGAAACCTTCCAGGATTTGCGAAGTATTCTAAAGGAGGAATCACATTGAAATATACGGTAATACGCACGGAGATTGCAGATTCCCAAATCCGGCAGATTATTCTTCGTATTGCAGAGAATTTTGGAAAAGCTGTTGCATTAGAAAAATTAGAGGAGCTGGAGTACAATCTGAAGCTGCTGGAGAGCAGTCCGAATATTGGTGCAGACCCGCATTACTTGGTTTTAAAACGGCAGGGATATAAGGTGCTGGTTTTAGAAAAGAATCTTGTGTTCTATAAAATCAATGAAGAAGAGAAACAGATTATAATTTATGCAGTGGTTGACCATAGACAGGATTATTTAAATATTATACGGGGATTATAGGCTGCAGTGTGTATTATGATTGCAGAGCATCGTGTTAGAAAAAGGCAAACCGATATATCATATTAACCGTGTGATTGAAGAAACAGGGGAGTCTTTTGGGGATGGTTCACATATTATATATGTGAATGGTGCATATCGTGATGACACTCCGTTAGGTAAATTGATGCATGATTTTTCTTGTTCTAATCCTGGCAATATGAATTATAAAGTGTTAGCAGAGCAGACGAGATATTTTAAGGAAGACAAGGAGGGATTGGAATCTATGTGCAAGGTTGTAGAAGATATGATAAATGAAGAAGTTTGGTCCTCCGTGTTTATATATTTTTTTAATATGTATTATCCTGCTAATTCTATAATAAATTGCATGGTGGGTTGCTTTTATTTTCTGTAAGGCACATTCGATAAATTGATTTTCATCAATTCGTCATAATATGACTGGTCGGAAAATTCATTAATTGGTTGCAAATATGGCAGTACTTTTTCCCAGCAATTATTAATATTATTTAACATACTGCTAGTGAAAGTTATTGTTGTTATACTATATTTATCAAAGAAACAGTTTCTTTTTGCAATTTCATATTCCCACTTTTTAATGGTTTGGGATGCGTTTCTACCTTTAATATGGTGATTAGGGCTTAATTCTATTCCGATTATTTTTTCCTCTACAATGTTAATAATCAGGAAATCAAGCCTATAAGTATGTTTTGGCTCTTGTCCTCCATAACGGAATTCAGGAATTAGAAGAGGAATGTTTTTATATTCTGTAGTATTCGCTAAATAATTTATATATTTGCAAATAAATTCTTTCTCATAGGGGGATTTACTATTTTTCCACCAAAATTTATAAAATATAAATACATCTTTTAGTTCGCCTAATTTTTTTAATTGGTTATTGTATATAAAGCCACTATTCATAAGATGATTAACAGTCCAATAAGTAAAATTGGTACGGCGAATTTCACTAACATCATTTTGCCAATGTTTTTCCTCTGAAGGACGAGAAGACCTAAAAACAGGTGTAATAAGTAATTGAAAAGTATTGGTATTATCACCAATATATAATTCAGTAAGTTGTTGTATTGGTTTATTGCGAACCCGGGCGTTATAATTTCTATAAAAATTTCTCTCTAAAAATAAAAAAATATATTTTTGTACTTGGTTGTTTTGAAATAGCGCAATAAGAAAGCTCATATTATTCTTACTTTCTTCTGTTCGATTTGAATTTATAATTTTTCTATATTGTTCAAATAAACCCTCTTCCCATTTTTTCATAAAGCTGTCAAAACTTTGGAATTGATTATTAACACAATCGGTAAATGTATTGTTTTTATTTCCCAATTTTGCATGAAAACTTAAGAGAGTGTTCTTATTTACTGGTTCATATCCATAGTATGTATTTTTAATGTTTACATATTCATTAAATGCAATTGGCAGCTGCTGATAAAGCTGATATTCTAAATTTATTAATTTTTTTCTTACTTCTGGCTCATATTCACTGAGCCTCTTTTCGTTATAAGGCTTTTTCGCTTTGTCTACATTAATTATTAGATTATTTACTTGTAAATTTTATATCTAATTTTCGATTATCCGCATAAACACTATACTTTCAAGTATTTTGAAGTATAGAAAAAACTCATTTTACCACGAATTTACCACGATTGAATGAGCCTTGATATGACCTATAAAATAACACCCAAAAGACATCATTACACCTAAATGGTGTCTTTTTAAAAAGCAGTCAATCCTAAAACTAACTGCTTTGTGTATATGGATATGAAATTGTAAACTAGAAGCTGTTTATTTTTTCTTTTTAGGTTTTGGCGTTGGTAGTTCATCATACATCACATCAAATAACCCCGTCAGAAAATCTTTATTATCAACTTCTTCCACCAATAACATTTCTTTGGCGTTTTCGTATGGAATTTCATAAGTAACTGTCGGCATATAAGAAATTGCAGACTTTGTTGGTTTTACAAGTAACCTATCATCATATATACCGCCAACGATTTTTCCACGATAATAAATAATAAATTCTCCCATCATTGCACGATATGTTATTTCTTGTAATTCTGATAATTGTTCTAAAACAAATTGTAAATAATCTTTACTTGAAGCCATTTCCAACCCTCCAATCTTGAATTTTATTATTCCAATGCTTTCTTTAAGTCCAGAACAAATTGCTTTTGTTGTTTTTTCAAATAGGTTTTTACAAAAGGTTTCATAAACCACTTTTTAGGTATCACATTTTCTGTAAAGTCTATTTGTGTTTCATTCCCTTTGTCTATAAAAACACCAATCCAATGACCTTTCATGTTGCTATTCTCCATATCAAATTCCCAGCGTTTATATGGTTCTGCAACGGTAACGGTAAATGTAGTAGCATATCCATTTTTTGTGTATTCAATAAATTGTTTGTCATTTATTATTTCTGTTTTGCTCAAATCACTTCGCCATGAGTTATATTTATCAACAGCTAAAACAATGTTCCAAACTTTTTGAATATCATTACTAATAATTGTATTTATATTTGAAATTGCCACTTTTTCATTTCCCCTTTTCAAACTGGAATTTGTCTTACAACAATTTATATATGCATAAAAAGCAATATATTTATGAAAACACCCTAAATCCAAAATCTACTCAATTCATTTTTCCTTACATAAAATGTTCTCGTATATTTCACTTCCTCACCAAGTGTTTCCCCTATCAAAACTTCAAAATCATTGATATCAAATTCTGGAAAGAATGTATCTCCATCTTCAATATTTAAATCTACTTCTGTGATATACATTTTATCTACTATTTGCAAAGCTTCCTTAAATAGTCCATATCCACCAGATATGTATACATCTCGTCCTTTAGCCAATAATAATGCATCTTCTAATGATTTAACTGAAACTAAATTATCTCCTTGATACTCTGTTGTGGTGGAAACAACAATATTCATTCTATTAGGCAACGGATGACCGATTTCTTCATAAGACTTTCGCCCCATAATAACCACATTACCCGTTGTTAACTCTCTAAATTGCTTTTGTTCTCCCTTTATTTTCCATGGTATATTACCATTCTTGCCTATAACATTATTCTTTGACCTCGCAACAATCAAACCTATCATCTATTTCATCCTCCATAATATGATGTCGTACCTGTGATTCCATCAAGTGCACCACATCTTAACAAACTCAAAATTATCTCGAACTAACCAGCTCGACAAATTCAAGTTTGTCGCTTTCTTCATATCCACATTATATCATTTTCATATCTGCACCACAATAAAATTTTATGCACCGATAATCTTACTGAACAGCTCTAACAAACACCATTTCATCACTCCAATCTGAAATTTAGGTATGAAAAAAGCAGTCAATCCTAAGACTAACTGCTTTGTGTATAGAGATATGAAATTGTGAAATAGAATTTGCCTATTTCAAATCAAAAAGAGAATTTTCATAGTCCTTTACATAGTATCGTATATTTTTACGCCCCTTTTGAATAATGGTATGTCCCTCTGCTTCTAATTTTTCTTTCTGTGCTTCAATACCATTTGGATATTTAGCATTTAATTCTCCGTTTGCTTTTAATGTTCTCCAATAGGGTGTTTCATCTTCGGAACGCTGATAACTCGCCCACGCTACAATAGAAACAAATATACCCGCTGTAATCGGCTCTGTAAAATCTGCACCACTCAATTTTGCAAAGTGTTCTCGTATTTTTCCAACCGTAATCACTTTACCATACGGAACTTTTTTCATTACTTTGTCATAGTCAATCGGGGGAGCAAAATACATTTTGTTTCCACCATATTTCTCAATACTTTTCTGGTCTATGATAATTTGAAATTTTGGCATATCCTTACTATCATGCAACATAGCATTAAAATCTTTTTTATCTTCATTTGCCATTTGTGCCACCTCCTACTTTAAGGATAGTCTGTTTCTTATTTCCATGCAATGAGGCTGTTTGAAAATTATTAACACTTTCAAATTTGTCGCTTTCTTCATATCCATATTATAACAGTTCCATATATCCGCCACAATAAAAATCAGCATACCCTTAGCATTTATGGAACAAAAATGCACACTTTTTCTTTCTTCCTCTTGATTACCCCACAACAGAAAAGAAAAAGCCCTGTCAAGAGCCTTGCCACCATTGGTGGTGCTTTGCACTCTTTACTGGGCTTTTTGTTTGCTGTATCTTCCATGCAAGAGGAAATTAAAGACCTCTGTTCCATTTCGCCTTTAGATAATCTTCATAGTCTGCTTCATTGAAGTCTACTTGTGGAGAAGTGTCGGGAATGTTGTTTCTGTTGTCTATATCCGCAAGCTGACGAAATATCCAATCATCATAAGGGTCATGGTATTTATACTCTTTGGGCTGTTCTCTGTATCGGTCTAACCCTCGCATTTCCTTATGTACTTTTATCATGCGTTCCAGTTTTTGACGCTGTATCAACTGCTTGATTTCCATAAGTTCTTCCAACTCCGTAACCTCATTGGTAATGTAGTTATGGATATACTGTATGAGTTTATATGCCTTGTAAAATGTGCATTCTTTTTCATCATCGAAAAATTCATTTTCAGACAGGTAATCTAAGGAAACATTGAAGTCTTGTTCCCGTTTGATAATATCCATGATATAGGGCTCGGTGTGGTCAATATACTTCCATTCTCCCGACAATAATTCATTGGGTGTTACTCCCAGCACGTCCATTATCTTTTCCAGCGTATCAAAGGTAGGATAATTCACGCCACGTTCAATCTTGGAAAGGCTCTGCATATTGATACCGATTTTGTCCGCAAGTTCCTGTTGTTTCATTCCTCTATGCTTTCTTATGGTCTGTATGTTCTCTCCTAAGAAACTGATTTTCTTTTCGTAATGCTCCATGACTTAGTATAAACACTCCTTTCATTGCTTTTCTTGGTATTTATAAGCATATCATACTTAATATATATCTAAAAGTCAACAAAAACTTCTTGACAAGTAATTCTAATGGCGTTATTATCGTATCAGATAGAGTGATTAAGCACGCTAGGGTCAATCACACGCTTGAGTAAGCATAGAAAAGATGTATTTTCATTTTGATAGCATGAATAAGCATAGACTATCAGACCGAAAATAAGGTTTCTGACTGGGGCTGTTCCGTTTAGCCACGAGCCTTACAAGGCTCGTGAGCGTTAAGAACGGATCAGACACAGGAAGAAAGGGAACGCCTTTAGGCGTTCATAAAGGGCGTATATGTAACACCGCCCTGCGCATACATGTCATAGTACCTAGAAACTGTGATAAATAAAGGAAAAAACACAATTTTTACCCCGCAAAAAACGGGACATACGAAAGGAGTAATGCACTATAACTACACACAAAAATTTATCCGTTAAGATTGATTACATCAGCATTGTATTTGAAACGGCAACTGCTGAAGATGTCATCATGCACATTTTAGGTTTACCGACTGACATTTTCAATGTCTATCCGGCAAGCATTAAATACAAAACCTATCAAGCACGCTGGCAGATTGGAGATATTTATGTATCGGGCGACGCAAGAAAAACAGAGGATAACCCACAAGGGTTAGGCTGTTATCTTGTTATGACCGGCAGAGGGTGTGATGATATTTTCCGTATTCTCGACAGTAGGAATTGTACTTTTGGGGATATGTTCAAACATTGTGAGCGAAGATACGGACAGGATAACTTCCACTTCACAAGGCTTGATATTGCCATTGATGATAAAAACGAAAAGCCATTTTTTACCATAGAGCAGATAAAGAAGAAATGCGAAAAAGAGGAATTTATCTCGAATAGTGAGGGCTACCACTTTGACGAAAGCAAGTTTGATGATTTCGACACCGCAAAGACTGTTTATATCGGTGCTGGTAAATCGGGATTGTCCTACCGCTTTTATGATAAGGATAAGGAAGTCTGTTCAAAACATAATAAGACGCTTGAGGAAGTCGGCAGTTGGAAACGGACAGAAATGCAACTGCGTGATGATAAGGCTCATGCTTTTGCCATGACATTCAAGGAAAGACCGCTGGAACTTGGAGAACTGGCTTTCGGTCTATTGGCAAACAACCTACGCTTTGTCGTACCAAACAGAAACGAAAGTAATAAGAGCAGATGGAAAACTTGTCGGTTTTGGGAACGCTTTTTAGGGGCTGTGGAAGTCTTAAAACTGCAAGTACCAAAACAGCAAAATTCCCTTGAAGAAACACAGCAATGGCTCACAGAGGGTGGCGTGATTTCCGCTGTCAAAAGTTTTTACTTCTTGGAAGAACATGACGCATTAGGCGGACTGGAAAAAGTGGGAACTATGCTTGATAAGGCAAGATACAGCAATTCCCTTTCCAGTAAATTAACCGCCCATTTACAGAGGATAAACCGCACCGACCTTATCCCCTATATCCAGTATGACACGAAACATGGGAAAGGGGGTATCTGATGAATAACAACGATATTCCCGTATGGGAAAAATACACCCTTACCATTGAAGAAGCGTCAAAGTATTTCCGTATCGGAGAAAACAAGTTAAGACGCTTAGCAGAGGAAAACAAGGACGCTGGCTGGCTCATTATGAATGGCAACCGCATACAGATTAAACGCCGACAGTTTGAACAGGTTATTGACAAATTGGACGCAATCTAATGCAAATGAGCCTTGTATGTGTTATGATGAACACAAGTCATATCAAGGCTCTTTCCAACAAGGAAAGGAGCAGACACCATGAAAGAAAAAAGACGGGATAACAAAGGTCGTATCCTGCATACTGGAGAGAGCCAACGAACAGACGGGAAATACTTATATAAATATGTAGACGCATTTGGAAACACAAAATATGTGTATGCTTGGAGATTGACACCCACAGACCCGACACCAAAGGGAAAACGGGAAAAACCCTCACTTCGTGAACTGGAACAGCAGATAAGACGGGATATTGAGGACGGTATCGACAGCACAGGCAAGAAAATGACGCTTTGCCAACTCTATGCCAAACAGAACGCACAGAGGGCAAATGTGAAGAAAAGCACAATAAAACAACGGGAACAACTCATGCGGTTATTGAAAGAGGATAAGTTAGGTGCTAGGAGCATTGATACGATAAAACCCTCTGACGCTAAAGAATGGGCGTTACGCATGAAAGACAAAGGCTTTTCCTACAATACCATTAACAACCATAAACGCTCGTTAAAAGCGTCATTCTATATCGCCATACAAGACGATTGCGTAAGGAAAAATCCCTTTGATTTCAAGTTAAGTGAAGTCCTAGAAAATGATACCAAAGAGAAAGTTGCATTGACAGAGGAACAGGAACAAGCCTTACTCTCATTCATCAAGACGGACAATGTGTATCACAAGTATTATGATGATGTGCTGATACTGTTAAAAACAGGACTTCGTATCTCGGAACTGTGCGGACTGACAGTAGCCGATATTGATTTCAAGAATGAAGTTGTGATTATCGACCACCAGTTACTAAAGAGCAAGGAACAAGGCTATTATATTGAAACGCCTAAGACGAAAAGCGGAATAAGGCAAGTACCATTAAGCAGAGAAACGATACAGGCATTTCAACGGGTTATGAAGAAACGCCCAAAGGCAGAACCATTTGTGATAGACGGACGGGGTAATTTCCTATTTGTCAATCATAAGGACAAGCCAAAAGTTGCGATTGATTACAACGCCTTATTTGTCCGTATGGTAAAGAAATACAACAAGCACCACAAGGACAATCCCTTGCCACATATCACACCGCATACGCTACGCCATACGTTCTGCACAAGGCTGGCAAGCAAGAACATGAACCCAAAAGATTTACAGTATATCATGGGGCATTCAAACATTAGTATCACAATGAATTGGTACGCTCATGCGTCCATAGATACCGCAAAATCAGAGGTTCAGCGTCTATTCGCATAAGAAGTATTTACCACGATTTTAACCACGCTTGATAGCGAAAATATAAGAAGATAGACCTAGATATGTGAGGTTTACCATAAAAGAAAAATGCCCGTAGAGCCGATAAAATAAGGCTTTGCGGACATTTAAGAAGATATAAAAAGATAGTCAAAAAGACATATATAATTTATCTTAAATTGATTTGCAATATCTAAGCTTGGATTTTTTAAAACTTTAAGTTTTTTATCGCCGATATTAAACTTTTCAGTAATGTAATAATTTAAACAGTCTTTTTGTTCATTATAACAACAAATACCAGAATAACCA
>ENA-OYZN01000537-OYZN01000537.1-human-gut-metagenome-genome-assembly--contig:-NODE-537-length-16386-cov-11.674790_pt1 | contig 16386 bp, 13 predicted proteins | sample MGYA00243294_ERZ653483 | MGnify/ENA primary metagenome ERZ653483 (study PRJEB26926, sample SAMN06165155) | human gut metagenome | biome: ENVO:00009003; feature: ENVO:2100002; material: ENVO:00002003... | reverse complement strand
CAAGGCTATTCGTCGGCAGCGTCAGATGTGTATAAGAGACAGATTTTATATTGACAAACTTACCATATGTATATATACTTTTATTCGGTAATAAAAATAGTAAGGAAATAAAAGGATGTTTTTTGAAAGAATATTCTTTTGTTCAGAACAGGAGAGGTCAGAATGGAAGCTTCAGAAAAAATAGTATTTACAAAGGGGCTCAGAATAGGTGATAAATATGCCTCCGTTCCTATCGTGCAGGGAGGAATGGGAGTAGGAATCAGTCGTTCCTCCCTTGCGGGAGCAGTTGCAAAGGAGGGTGGTGTCGGGATTATTTCTTCTGCACAGATTGGATATGACGAAGAAGGATTTGAAAAGGACCAAAATGGATGTAATCTGCTTGCAATCAGAAAGCATATACAGAAAGCAAAGGAAATTGCCGGGGGAAATGGTCTGGTGGGTATAAATGTAATGGTGGCGCTGAAGCATTACAGGGAACATATCAAAGAAGCGGTGGCAGCCGGAGCTGACCTTGTGGTTTGCGGAGCCGGGCTTCCAACGGATATTCCGGAATTTATTGATGAAAAAAGCGGAACGAAGATGGCACCGATTGTCTCTTCCCTGCGGGCTGCCAAGATTATTCTGAAAATGTGGGATAAAAAGTATCAGAGAACAGCAGACCTTATTGTGGTAGAGGGTCCCAAAGCAGGAGGTCATCTTGGATTTAACATGGAACAGCTGTCAGACATAGAACATATTGATTTTGATAAAGAGGTAAAGGATATCATCCAACATAAGAAAATTTATGAAGCCAAATATAACAAGTCCATACCTGTGGTTGTGGGTGGCGGCATTTATGACAATCAGGATATCGGGCATATTTTATCCCTGGGCGCAGACGGCGTCCAGATTGCAAGCCGTTTCGTCGCAACATATGAATGTGATGCCGCCGATGCCTACAAGCAGGCATATATCCATGCCTCTAAGGAGGACATCCAGATAGTACAAAGCCCGGTGGGGATGCCAGGACGTGCATTAAGAAATGAGTTTATCAAACAAATAGAAAAACAAAAGGAAACCATTACAAAGTGCTATAACTGTCTTGCAAAATGCAATCCTGCGGAGGTTCCCTACTGTATTACAAAAGCACTGACAGAGGCGGTAAAGGGAAATGTGGAAAACGGATTAATCTTCTGTGGCGCCAATATACACAGGATAGACAGACTTTATACAGTGCATGAACTGATACAGGAATTAATATATGGTTATTCATCCGAAAAACTGGTTGTCTGTCCCCAAAAATAAATTAAATAAAAAATGTGTGTTACAGTATACATGTTAAAACAAATAACAAAATCAATTATGTTGAGAAATATAAAGGAGGGGAAATATGTCAGATTTTAGTGTAAATACTGTAACATTGTCAAAAGAAGCTGATACCTTGAAAACATTAAAGAATGAATTGAGAGCAAAAAGAATCTCTTTAGATAGAATCAGACATTCGCTTATTTTATCAGGTGCTTCAGGAAATAGTATTAAACAAAGTTTAAATGTAGCGTCAGAAAATTTAGAAGAGCTAGTAAAAGATTTGCAGGAAACAGGCGATGTATTATCCACAATTGCTTCAAATTATGAAAAAACGGAACAGAAAATAGTTCAAGAACAAGAACAGACCAATCCTGCATTTGATGATGATGGAGCATACGGAGGGAATCAAAGTAATCCTAAAACAAAAAGTGATGAACTGGCGGATATTGTTAGAAAGTATTATCCGGATTTTACGGATGAAGAAGTGGAAAATTTTTTAATAAAATTAGAGGATGAAGGTTGTGGCTATGTAGCCATGATTAACACCATTTTTTCCCAATATGTTGGAAGAGAAGATGAGTTTGAAAAAACATTTGGATTTCCTATGTACGATAAAAATGGAGAATTAAATTATGATGCAATGGTGACAGATTTTTACGCTTCCACAGACAACCATAATAAAAAAAGCTTTTTAATGTTTAGCTGGGATGATGTGGATGAATCCGAAGATGCATCTGCTACAGATGGGCATGGTACAACAAGGGAATCACGTGAATATAGATGGGAAAAATACCTTGGAGACCACGGAATAGATGTGGATGTGAAAAATGTAGATGTTACACCGAATACTTATAATGAGATTGCTTCAAAAGGAGATTTAGTGGTTGGTGTAAGTCCGTGTATTTTATATGACAGTTCTGGAACAGAAGTACGTAATATTGATGGTGGGCATGCCATGACGGTTACAGGAATTACAGATGATGGAATGTACAGGGTATCCTCGTGGGGTAAAGAATTTTATATCAAACCGGATGATTCCGTGTATGATAGAATACTATTTCAACAGATAATTTATTAGGTTGAGGTATATTATGAAAAGAGTATTTATATTTTTTCTAATGTTAACAAGTATGATATTTGTGATGAGTGGATGTAAAAATAAGGAGGAACAGTTGGACGTGGAAGAGATTTACAGAATCGGATTAAGCAGATATTTGTTAGATACATTAAATTTGGAAGAATATGACAAGGAATTGTCAGAGAGTCAGTTAAACTATATTCCGAATGATGAAAAGAAGAAGAGTATCGCTCAAAAAAAAGATAAATTAGGGCTTACTTACATCTATCTTCGTAATGAATTGCATTTAGAGCGCCTTGCGGAAGAGGACATAGAATTACTTAAGAAAGAAACAGAAAGTATAGAAACGGGCATTCTTTCTGATGAAGCAATGAGAATGATTATTAATACATTTCCGGATGTTATTTCACAAAAACAAATAGAAAAGCCGGAAGACAAAAATGTGGAAACCATGTATGATAACAATGGTGATTGTGTAAAAGTAAATACACTGGTACTAAGAATTGGTACAAAGAGTGAATTTGATGAGAATGGTTATTATGTTGATAAAGAACATGAAGCCCAGAAGCAAAGAGCCTTAGAAGAATTTTCTAAGGAGATGGAAACAGCGTTAAATGGCAAAATAGGTGATATACCCATCCGGGTTCAGCGGGATTCTTCCCCGTTCAGTGAGTGAATATAAATCAGACAGGATTTCTTATGATTTTCTGTCTGATTTATTTTTTGTGAAATTGTCATTTTCTTTTAAACTAAACTATGTTATAATTGATACTAATCGTGTAAAGGTTCTGGTAAATGAGAACCCACATATGAAAGGAAATGTAATATGCCAGCGAATAATAAGAGACAAGACACAAAAGGGGTACAGGCAGCAAAGCGAAAACGGGTTAATCGCTTGAAGAGAATTATTGTAGCTGGTGCAGTCATTTTGCTACTAACATCTGTTATTCTGAATTTTGTTTTAGTATTTAAGGTGCTGCACCTGGAAAGTCAGATTAATCAGTTATATTCGCTGAGTCATGTACAGGTTTTACAGAATCAGCAGTGTCTGTGAAACGATGGCTAGGGATGGCTGTTTACTAAAATATTGGAGGAAAAGATGAGTTTTTTTAAAGATTTTAAAGAAGATTTTACCCAGGCAATGAATGAATTAATGCCAGATGGAAATGAAATGTATGACGAAGATGAAATCATGGAGGAGGCTTTGGAGGAACCGGAAGAGAAAGCGGTTGTGAAAAAAGCTCCGGTTAAGGAAAAAGCTCCTGCAAAAGAAAAAACGGTAAAGGAGAAACCGGTAAAAGAAAAGAAATCGGTTCGTGCAAAGAAGGAAGAGCCGGAAGCGGTAAAAGAAGAGGCAGAGATTCGTAAGGTAAGAATGTCCAGACCGCCAAAGGAAATACCGTTAAAGACAAAGATAGTGGAAAAAGAGCCGGAGGAGAACGAGCTGGATATTGCCCCGGAGGATATGTCAGAGCAGATAGATGATTTATTAGACCGGGAGTTATACAGTGATGAAGCAGAACCGGCAGCACTTCTGGATGATGATACAGAAGTAAATACCATGGACATGTCTGTAGAGGAGCTTTTAAGCCAGTTATCAGAAAAGAAACAGGAGGAAGAACCGGAAGAAGAAAACGCTGAAGAGCCGGAGGAATTATCCATAGATGATTTGTTAAGCCAGCTGGACAGTGCCGCTTCGGTGCATCCGGAAGAACTTTCCCCTATTATAGAAGAGGAGCCGCAACAGACCTCCTATACATCCAAGGCGGATTTGGGACTGGAGGCTTTATTGGACAGCATTGCAGCGAAGAACAATGTGGAACCGGCTCAGATTGAGCCACAGGCAGAGCCTGCTACAGAAGTGGCAGAGCCGGAGGAAGATGAAGCAGTAGAAGAAGAGCTTGTTGAAGAACCGGAAGATGCTGCGGAAGACATTGAGGAGCCGGAAGCTGTCATAGAGGAAGACGAGGAATTGGAAGCGGAAGCGATTGAGGAAGAAGCTGAGGAACCGGAAGACGCTGCAGAGGATGTAGAGGAGCCACAGGACAGCATGGAGGAAGCTGTGGAATCTATTCCGGAGGAAGCCGGGGAGCCGGTAGTCATGACAGAGGATGTGAAAGAGCCGGAGGAGGTCGAAGAGGCAGAAGACACTCTGGAGGAGGAATGGGAAGAAGAACCGGAAGAGGAGCCGGAGGAAATCCCTGACACCCGGATGGAAGAGGAACCGGAAGAAGAAGCGAAAACAGAAATAGAAGAAGCATTGGAGGAGAATGAAATGAGCGCAGAGAAAGATGTAATATCCATTAGCCCGGTAGAGGAAAAGCCAGAAGCTGTAACAGAGGAAGCTGTATATAATTCTGAGGATGCGGATACAGAAACAACCTATATTACCAAGGGCTCAAAATTAACAGGTGATTTGGAAACAGATGGCTCCATTGACATTATTGGAACCATTGAAGGAAGCGTGAACTGTAAGGGCAAGGTCGTTGTGGGCGGTAAAGTGGTTGGAAATATTGTTGCAGGTGAATTATATGCCAACAATGCAAGAATTGAAGGCGACATCAAGTCCTATGGAAGCGTCAAGGTTGGCGTTGGTTCTATGATAATTGGTGGAATTGAAGGAGAATCCGCTGTAATAGCAGGTGCTGTAAACGGAGATATTGATGTAAAAGGACCTGTTATCGTTGATTCCACAGCAGTAATTATGGGCAATATCAAATCCCGTTCTGTACAGATTAACAACGGAGCAGTAATCGAAGGCTTCTGTTCACAGAGTTATTCCGATATTGATGTAAAGAGCTTCTTTGCATAAAAGATATATCAGACAAAAGTTATAGGAGATTTTTATGGAAACGAATCGTATTTTATTAAAGCTCAGCGGTGAGGCATTGGCCGGAGATAAGCATCAGGGATTTGATGAAAAGACTGTATTAGAGGTGGCGCGTCAGGTAAAGGCAGTTGTGGATTCCGGCAAACAGGTTGCCATTGTGATTGGCGGAGGTAATTTCTGGAGGGGAAGAACCTCTGAAAATATGGACAGGGTAAAGGCTGACCAGATTGGAATGCTGGCAACGGTAATGAACTGCATTTATGCCGCAGATATGTTCCGGACAGTTGGACTAAAGACGAGAATCATGTCACCCTTTGTCTGTGGCAATGTGACAGAATTGTTTAATAAGGATACAGCGGTTGCAGCCCTGGAAAATTCGGAAGTAGTATTTTTTGCCGGAGGAACCGGGCACCCGTATTTTTCAACGGACATGTCTACGGTACTGATGGCAATCGAAATTTCGGCAGATGTTATTTTATCCGGAAAGGCAATTGACGGTGTCTATGACAGTGACCCGAAAACAAATCCAAATGCGAAGAAGTATGATACCATGCAGATGAAGGATATTGTAGACCAGAAGCTGGGGGTTATCGACCTGGCGTCTGCAGTGCTTGCCATGGAGAACCATATGCCGATGATGCTGTTTGGCTTAAATGAAGAGGACAGTATTATCAAGGCAATGACCGGCAGCTTCAGCGGTACTTATATTGAGGCATAGAAGCCGGCAATACTTTTGGAATGAAAATGAAATGCGAATTTAAACAAGATATATGTTAGGAGGAATCATTTATGTTAAAGCAGTTTGAGGAAAAGATGGAAAAATCTTTAGAAAGTCTGGAGAATGAATATTCCAATATTCGTGCGGGACGGGCAAACCCGAATATTCTGAATAAAATCAAGGTGGACTATTATGGCGTGCCTACACCGTTACAGCAGGTGGGCAATGTCAGTGTCCCGGAGGCGAGAACTATTGTAATCACTCCATGGGAGAGCTCCCTGTTAAAGGAGATTGAGAAGGCAATTCTCTGCTCTGATTTGGGACTTACACCAAACAATGACGGTAAGTCTGTGATTTTGAATTTTCCGGAGCTTACTGAGGAGCGCCGTAAGGATTTGGTAAAGGATATCAAGAAAAAAGGAGAAAATGCAAAGGTAGCTGTCCGCAATGTCCGCCGTGACGCCAATGATTATTTCAAGAAGCAGAATAAGGCAAATGAGATTTCTGAGGATGAGCAGAAGGATTACGAGGATAAGGTACAAAAGCTGACTGACAAATATATTGATAAGATTGAAGCTGCAATCGAGGGCAAATCAAAGGAGATTATGACTGTATAATATTGATATACAGGGCAATGATTCTATTTGGAGGCAGTATTGGAAAATATTTTAAGAGCAATAAAAGAAGAAAATTTAAATGTTCCAAAGCATGTGGCAATTATTCTGGACGGAAATGGAAGATGGGCGAAAAAACGCAATATGCCCCGGAACTATGGTCATGTCCAGGGCTCTAAAACAGTGGAGCAGATTATTGAAGACGGCTACAAAATGGGAATTGAATATATTACGGTATATGCATTTTCCACTGAGAACTGGAAACGCTCGAAGGAAGAGGTTGATGCGCTGATGAAGCTGCTGGCAAAGTATCTGCTCGACTGTATTGAGCGTTCCACAAAGAATAATATGCAGGTTCGTGTTATTGGAGATAAAACCGGACTGGATGAAAAGCTGGTGGCAAAAATAAATGAACTGGAAGAGACCACCAGGAATGCAACAGGTCTTAAGTTCACAATCGGCATTAATTATGGCGGACGTGATGAGCTGAAAAGGGCATTTATGAAACTGGCAAAAAGAGTGGAAAACGGTGAGCTGAAGCCGGAGGCGATTACGGAAGCCATGATAAATGACAGTCTGGATACGGCAGGTCTGCCGGACCCGGAGCTTTTGATACGCACCAGCGGAGAAGAGCGTTTATCGAATTTCCTGCCCTGGCAGCTGGCATATACGGAATTTTATTTTACAGATGTCTTATGGCCGGATTTTACCAAAGAGGATTTGCTTGATGCAATCCGGTATTATAATGGAAGGGAACGTCGGTTTGGCGGGGTGAAATAGTATATGAAAAATCGTTTGATTGGTGGTTTTTTTGTTGCAACCGTTACTTTGATTATCTTTTTATCAGGGGGAATTGTGACAGCAGCTCTTCTGACAGTGGTATCCTTAGTCGGTTTATATGAATTTATGAAGGTTTATTCACTGGAAAAAACACCGTTTGCTATTCTCAACTATATTGGAACGGTGGTTATCTATGCGTTGCTTTACCTGGAACAGAGCCAGTTTCTGTTTCCATTTCTCATTCTGATATTAATGCTTACGCTGTCCATTTATGTGATTTGCTTTCCGAAATATAAGGACCATGAGGTTGCAAAATCCTTTTTTGCATTTGTATATATAACAATCCTTTTATCCTATGTATATCGAATCCGTGCTATGGACGCAGGCTTACTGCTTTGCTTCTTCATTCTGATTTCAAGCTGGGGAAATGATGTCTTTGCCTATTTTGTGGGCAGTGCCATTGGCAAGCACAAATTTTCTCCGAAGGTGAGTCCGAATAAGAGCGTGGAAGGGTTTATTGGCGGTATTGCCGGAGCGGCATTGCTGGGATATCTGTTTGCCCTTATATTTAGCAGAGGAATACCATTTTCCGGTCTGTATTGCGCTATCATTGCAGCAGTGGGTTCCATTCCGGGCGTAATCGGTGATTTGGCGGCATCCGCTGTCAAACGGGATAATGAAATCAAGGATTATAGTAATTTAATACCAGGTCACGGCGGAATGGTAGACCGGATTGACAGTGTACTTTTCACAGCGCCGATTATTTATTATCTGGTTATATTATTTAATATCGTATAATGAATTAGAATATACAATAGGAATATGCCGGCATAAGCTGGCATAAATTTTTAGGAGGATAACATGAAAAATGTAGCCATTTTAGGTTCCACCGGCTCTATAGGCACCCAGACCCTGGATGTAATCCGCAGTAATGGGGATTTGAAGCTGGTGGCAGTATCTGCCGGCAGTAATATCAAACTGTTAGAGGAGCAGATACGGGAGTTTCATCCACAGGTGGCGGCGGTGTGGAGTAAATCCAATGCAGATGCGTTAAAGCTTGCCATTGCGGATGTGGAGCCTGCCTGCCGGGTGGTTTCCGGCATGGAAGGTCTGCTGGAGGTTGCCACTGTCCCGGACTCTGACATATTAATTACCGCAGTTGTGGGCATGATTGGTATCCAGCCAACCATTGCGGCAATCCAGGCAGGAAAGGATATCGGTCTGGCAAATAAGGAGACGCTTGTCACCGCCGGACATATCATAATGCCGCTGGCAAAGGAGAAGAATGTCTCCATTCTGCCGGTGGACAGCGAGCATTCTGCCATTTTTCAATGCCTGAACGGGGAACAGGGAAATACAATCCATAAAATATTGCTAACCGCCTCCGGAGGACCCTTCCGGGGAAAATCAAAGAAGGATTTGGAGCTGGTTACATTAGACATGGCATTAAAGCATCCCAATTGGTCCATGGGCAGGAAAATTACCATTGACTCCGCAACCATGGTAAACAAAGGACTGGAGGTCATTGAAGCGAAATGGCTGTTTGGAGTAGAGGCTTCCCAAATCGAGGTTGTGGTGCAGCCCCAGAGTATCATTCATTCCATGGTGGAATTTGAGGATGGTGCAGTGATGGCGCAGCTGGGAACACCGGATATGCGTCTCCCGATACAATATGCCTTATATTATCCAAAGCGTGTGTATCTGGACGGCAGACGGCTGGATTTTTCACAGTTAACAGAAATTACATTTCAAAAACCGGATTTGGACACATTTCTGGGGTTAAAATATGCCTATGAGGCGATTGAGACCGGCGGAAGCATGCCGACGGTACTGAATGCCGCCAACGAGCTGGCAGTTGCCAAATTTTTGAATAAAAAAATACGTTTTTTGGAAATCTATGAGATGATAAGGGTATGTATGGACCGGCATACCGTAATTGAAAATCCAACCGTGGAGGATATTTTGGAAACAGAGCGGTGGGTATATGAAACGATTGAGAGCAGGTGGATATCATGAGTACAGTTATAAATGTGATTATTGCATTACTTGTGTTTGGTGCAATTATTTTCTTCCATGAACTGGGACATTTTTTGTTGGCAAAGAAAAACGGAATCTATGTAAATGAATTTGCAGTCGGTATGGGACCCACGCTGTTTTCCTTTACAAAAAAGGAGACAAAATATTCCCTGAAGCTGATTCCTATGGGCGGCTACTGTATGATGCTTGGTGAGGATGAGGATGTGCAGGATGAGCATTCCTTTAGTACAAAACCGGTATGGGCACGGATTTCCGTGGTGGTTGCAGGCCCGTTATTTAACTTCATTCTGGCATTTCTTCTCTCTATTGTCCTGATTGCTGTCTGTGGCTACGATTCGCCGAGGATTAGTGATTTTTCGGAGGAGAGCCCGGCAAAGGAAGCAGGCGTACAGACCGGCGATATCATAACCAGTTATAACGGTCATAAAATATATAATTTCCGTGAGGTTCTGGTTTATACCCAGTTTAACCAGACAGGAGAGGATATTACACTTACCGTGGACAGGGACGGGGAAGAGCTGCAATACCAGTTCAGTCCTATGGAGACGGAAAGCGGTTATCTGATGGGAATATACGCAGGGGCGCGGGAAAAGGGAAATGCCCTTACGGTTTTAAAATACAGCGCATTGGAGCTTCGGTATTATATTAAGACCACCTTTTTAAGTCTGGAATATCTGGTGAGCGGAAGACTGGGGCTTAATAATTTGTCAGGCCCTGTGGGAATTGTGTCCATGATGAGTGATACCATTGATGAGGCGAAGGAGAGTGCAGAGGGAGACGCCTCTGTCGCAGTCATCAATGTGATTCTGAATATGGTGAATTTTTGTATTATGCTCAGCGCAAACCTGGGAGTTATGAATCTTCTTCCATTCCCGGCGCTGGACGGTGGAAGAACCATTTTACTGCTGGTGGAGGCATTTTTCAGGAAAAAAATGTCGGCAGACAAGGAAGCACTGGTTAATGCGATTGGATTTATGCTGTTAGTCGGATTAATGGTAGTTGTAATGTTCCAGGATATTTTTAAGATTATAAAATGATAATGTTTATGTAAGAGGATAGAAGTGGAAGCATGTGAGGGTAACAGTATGAGAGAACACACAAAGATTGTACACATAGGGGACAGAGTGATTGGCGGAGGCAATCCCATCCTGATTCAGTCCATGACAAATACAAAAACGGAGGATGTGGAGGCAACGGTGGGACAAATTTTGGCGTTGGAGAAGGCAGGCTGTGACATCATCCGCTGTACGGCGAATAATGAAGCGGCAGCCAGGGCATTTTCTGAGATAAAAAAGCAAATCCATATTCCCATTGTGGCAGATATTCATTTTGATTACAGACTGGCAATCATGGCTATGGAGCATGGCGCGGATAAAATACGCATTAACCCCGGAAATATCGGTGGTGCGGATAGGATTAAGGCAGTAGTGGATGCGGCAAAGACATATCAGGTACCGATTCGTGTGGGTGTCAACAGCGGCTCTCTGGAAAAGGAGCTGGTCGCAAAATATCACGGCGTAACTGCTGAAGGACTTGTGGAGAGTGCTCTTGATAAAGTGCATATATTAGAGGAATATGGGTTTGATGATATTGTAATCAGCATCAAATCCTCTGATGTACTGATGTGTGTGAAGGCGCATGAATTAATTGCAGAAAAGACGAACTATCCGTTTCATGTGGGAATTACGGAGGCGGGTACCCTTACCAGAGGCAATATCAAATCGGCAGTGGGTCTGGGACTGATTCTCTATCAGGGAATCGGTGATACAATCCGTGTATCCTTAACCGGAGACCCGGTAAATGAGGTTGTATCGGCAAAGCTGATATTAAAGACATTAGGGCTCCGCAACGGCGGAATTGAGGTGGTTTCCTGTCCAACTTGTGGAAGAACCTCCATTGACTTGATTGGATTAGCCAACAAGGTGGAAAATCTGGCGGCGGATTTTGAGAATCTGGATATAAAAATTGCCGTTATGGGCTGTGTGGTAAATGGTCCCGGAGAGGCAAAGGAAGCAGACATAGGAATTGCCGGCGGTAATGGGGAAGGTCTTTTAATCAAAAAGGGCGAGATTATTAAAAAGGTTCCGGAGGAACAGTTATTGGCAGTTTTAGAGGATGAATTAAGGAACTGGGATAAACGGAGATAAAATATGGCTGAGAGAAAAGGATTTTTTGAAGTATTTCCAGGCTTTGAATGTCCTGGAGATACAAAGGAGCTGTTTGCGCAGGTTTTTGTAACTGCTGCGGTTCTTGTGAAATCAGAAAAAACCTTAAAGATTCATATAGAGAGTAAGATTCTGATTGAGAAACAGGATATATATGCGGTGGAGGATGCGTTAAGTGAGTTTGTATCCCAGGGAAATCTTCATGTAAAGATAATTGAATATTATGATTTATCCAATCAGTATGATATCAGCAAGCTAACAAATGTGTATAAGGATAGCTTGCTTTTTGAGCTTCAGGCAGAATCCTCTGTACTTTACCGGCTGGTCAAAAATGCGGAATGGTTTATTGATGCCAATATTATTACACTGACCCTTGATGACACATTTCTTGCCAAAACCCGTTCAGCTGATATCAAGAAATATCTGGAACAGGTATACAGGGAGCGTTTCCACTATGACATACAGGTGGGGTTTGACTTTACGGAGGAACAGAAGGACTCCATCCGGCGTGCCAATGAGCACAAGCTTTACTTAGAGGTGCACCAGATTATGGAACAGGTGGCATCCAACAGGGAACAGGAAGAGAAGACCCCGGAACATGCCGCAAAGCTTCCCGGGGCAGCAAAAGAGACCAATGGGGAAAAACAAAATACTGCTCCAGCCGGCAAGCCGGCAACGGAGAACAGAAGCAAGCCGAAGGAAGGCAGATGGGGCGCTTCGGCATATGGCAGGACAAGGGTTGCAGACCCGGAGGTTATATACGGACGGAATGTAGAGGGAAAGGAATATGCCATATCAGAAATTACGGAGGGTCTCGGAGATATCGTTGTCCGGGGACAGATATTTGAGATGGAGGAAAAAGAGCTCCGGAACGGAGAAAAACTCCTGATTACCTTTTCCATTACGGATTTTACGGATTCCATTGCGGGAAAGATTTTTGTCTCCAAAGAGGACTGGGCGCTGTTAAAGGATGACTTTAAGATAAAGCAGTTTTACCGGATTAAGGGAGTGCCGGCATACGATACATATGTCAGAGAAATTACGCTGAATTCTATCACCGGTATTAAGCCGATTCCGGACTTTACAACAAAGCGTATGGATAATTCCCTGGAGAAGCGTGTGGAGCTTCACATGCATACGGTATACAGCGATAACGACAGTGTGGTGGATGTGGGAAAGATTATTTCCAGGGCAAAGGAATGGGGACATCCTGCCATTGCCATTACCGACCATGGGGTTGCCCAGGCATTTCCGGTTGCCAACCACTGTATCAAGAAGGATGACCCGTTCAAAATTATATACGGGGTAGAGGGGTATTTTGTAGACGATTTAAAGGATTTTGTAGTAAGACCGAAGGGACAGTCGTTGGATGACAGCTATGTGATATTTGATATCGAGACAACGGGTTTAAGCCCTAAGTTTTGTAAGATTATCGAGATTGGTGCTGTCAAGATTGAAAATGGAGAAATCACGGATACCTTTTCCCATTTTGTCAATCCGGAAATACCGATTCCCTACAATATTACAAAGCTTACCTCCATTACGGATGATATGGTAATGGAGGCTGAGACCATAGAAATGCTGCTTCCCAAATTCCTGGAATTTGTGGGAGACAGTGTGCTGGTTGCCCATAATGCGAGATTTGACGTGAGCTTTATCCGCAAATTTGCCCATGATTTGGGCAGGACAGTGGAAAATTCCGTGGTGGATACCATGACACTGGGGCATGTGCTCTGTCCGGAGCTTGGAAAATTCACCCTGGACAGGATTTGCAAGCATTTGGGAATTAAGCTGGAAAACCACCACAGAGCGGTGGATGATGCGGCAGCTACCGCAGAAATTTTCCTGCGTTTTATCAAAATGCTTAAGGATAAAGGGGTAACTAACTTAAGCGATTTAAATGCATTTGGGGAAACGTCACCGGAGACCATTAAAAAGTCGAGACGTTATCATGGGATTATTCTGGCAAAAAATGAAATCGGCAGGGTCAATCTCAACCGTCTGATATCAGAATCCCATGTGACCTACTTTAACAAACGTCCGATTATGCCGAAGAGCCTGATTAATAAATACCGGGAAGGTCTGATTCTCGGCTCTGCCTGTGAAGCAGGGGAACTGTTCCGTGCCATTGTGGATGATGCGGAAGAGGAGGAGATAGACCGTATTGTGCAGTTTTATGATTATCTGGAGATTCAGCCCATCGGTAACAATGCATTTATGAAGGCGGAGGATAAATATCCTAATGTCAATACCGATGAAGATTTACAGAATCTGAACCGGATTATTGTAAAGCTGGGGGAAACCTATAATAAGCCGGTGGTGGCAACCTGTGATGTGCATTTTCTGGACCCGGAGGACAGCATTTACAGGGCTGTGCTTATGGCATCCAAGGGCTTTAAGGATGCGGATAACCAGCCGCCATTGTTTTTCCGTACCACGGAGGAAATGCTTAGGGAATTTGAATATCTGGGAAGCGATAAGGCGAAGGAAATCGTTATTGACAACACGATTTTGATATCCAACATGATAGAGAAGATTTATCCCGTCAGTCCGGATAAATGTCCGCCGGTTATTGAAGATTCGGATAATACACTGCGGAGTATCTGTTATGACAAGGCCCATGAGATTTATGGGCCGAAGCTTCCGGAGCAGGTGACAACCAGACTGGAAAAGGAGCTGACCTCCATTATCGGAAACGGCTATGCGGTTATGTATATTATCGCACAAAAGCTGGTATGGGATTCCAATGACCACGGATATCTGGTTGGTTCCCGTGGTTCCGTCGGCTCCTCCTTTGTGGCTACCATGTCTGGTATAACAGAGGTAAATCCTTTATCCGCCCACTATATCTGCCCAAAATGTTATTATGTGGATTTTGATTCGGAGCTGGTAAAAAGCTATTCCGGAAGCTCCGGCTGTGATATGCCGGATATGGCATGTCCGAAATGCGGCACTATGATGAAAAAAGAGGGGCATGATATTCCCTTTGAAACCTTTTTAGGCTTTTACGGGGACAAGGAGCCGGATATTGACTTGAATTTTTCAGGAGAATACCAGGCGAATGCCCATGCGTATACAGAGGAGCTGTTTGGAAAGGGGCACGCATTCCGGGCAGGAACCATCGGCACAATTGCCCAGAAGACCGCGGAGCAGCTGGTATATAAATATTACCAGGAGCGTGAAATCAATAAAAGAAAATGTGAGGAGCGCAGGATTGCTGCAGGCTGTGTTGGGGTTAAGCGGACCACCGGACAGCATCCGGGAGGCATGGTTGTGGTGCCAAGCGACCGGGAAATATATGAATTTACTGCCATACAGAAACCGGCAAACGATACAAAAACCAATATTATAACTACACATTTTGAGTACCATTCCATTGATGCAAACCTGTTAAAGCTGGATATTCTCGGTCATGATGACCCTACCATTATCCGGAGGCTGGAGGACCTGACGGGAATTGACGCGAAGACCATTGCCCTGGACGACCAGGAGGTCATGTCCATATTCCACAATCCCTCTGCCCTGGGTATCACGCCGGAGGACATAGGCGGTACCCCTACCGGGTCTCTGGGAATACCGGAATTTGGTACAGACTTTGTTATCCAGATGCTTGTGGATACAAAGCCCAAGAGCTTTTCTGACCTGGTTCGTATTTCCGGCTTGTCCCATGGTACGGATGTATGGCTTGGCAATGCCCAAACGTTGATTACAGAGGGAAAAACCGAGCTTTCCGGCGCTATCTGCTGTCGTGATGATATTATGGTTTACCTGATTCATATGGGGTTAGAGCCGGGTCTGGCATTTAAGATTATGGAGAGCGTCCGTAAGGGAAAAGGACTACAGCCACAGATGGAAGAGGAGATGTTAAAGCACAATGTTCCGGACTGGTACATCTGGTCCTGTAAAAAGATTAAGTATATGTTTCCGAAGGCACATGCGGCAGCCTATGTCATGATGGCGTGGAGAATTGCATGGTTTAAGGTAAATGAACCCTTAGCATACTATGCGGCATATTTCAGTATCCGTGCCAAAGCTTTTAATTATGAAACTATGTGTAGGGGACAGGAGCATTTAGAGGCTGTTATGAACGAAATCAAGAGCAAATCAAAAGAGGAACGGAGCGGTGCGGAAGAGGATGCCTTGAGGGATATGCGGCTGGTACAGGAAATGTACGCCAGAGGCTTTGAATTTATGCCTATTGATATTTACCGGGCGGATGATGTGAACTGCCAGATTATTGACGGAAAAATCATGCCATCCTTTAATTCGGTGGAGGGCGTCGCCGGTAAGGCGGCAGCACAGATTAAAGATGCGGCAAAGCAGGGACGGTTCATCTCCAAAGAGGATTTGCGCACTAGGGCAAAGATTGGAAAATCCACCATTGAAAAAATGAGTGATTTGGGACTGCTGGATGGTCTGCCGGAGTCCAGCCAGCTGAGTATTTTTGATTTATAGGCGGGATAGACAGGGGACTGAATTTCATTTTATGGAATCCAGTCCTTTTGATAAAGAAATAATGGAAATAAATCAGCTTTTTTGCATTTGAAAAAAATTTAAAAATTTTTTTAAAAAACTCTTGCAATCTATCCTATCTTTTGCTATACTAAGCAAGTCGTCAAGGACAAGGCCAATTGGTCAAGCGGTTAAGACGCCGCCCTCTCACGGCGGAAACAGGGGTTCGATTCCCCTATTGGCTGTTTTCTTAAAAGCTAGGACTTTCAAGGGTTCTAGCTTCTTTTATTTCTCCCATACACAAATCGTACACACATTTTGACACATATTTATTTTTGTAGCAGCACTTTTGGTACTCATATTTTTACTTATTCTAAATCTATTTTCTCCTCGTTGTTATTTTATAATAGCTGTCTCTTATACAC
>ENA-OYZN01000529-OYZN01000529.1-human-gut-metagenome-genome-assembly--contig:-NODE-529-length-16582-cov-4.626914_pt1 | contig 16582 bp, 7 predicted proteins | sample MGYA00243294_ERZ653483 | MGnify/ENA primary metagenome ERZ653483 (study PRJEB26926, sample SAMN06165155) | human gut metagenome | biome: ENVO:00009003; feature: ENVO:2100002; material: ENVO:00002003... | reverse complement strand
GGGCTCGGAGATGTGTATAAGAGACAGGTATATAAATTAACACGGTTTCAGAAAAATTGCAAATCATGATGCACCAAGAACGACGTCCCAGTCTGCAAGATATTGCAGAAGCAGCGTCACATCAGCTCCCGTAATTTCTCCGTCCGCATCTACATCTGCAGCTGCGGTGTTCATGGAAACATCCCAATCTGAAAAATACTGTAACAATAAGGTTGCATCTTTTCCGTCTATGATCCCGTCTCCCGTTGTATCTCCATCGAGATAGCGAACGGCACTTTCTGCCGGTATGACCGTACAGTTTCCTGCATAATCGTAAATTTCCACATGATATCCCGTTGAATCTTCCGGAAGTTTCAACGCAATATTCCATTTATTTTCTTTATAAGAAACGCCTTTCTCTGCAGAAACATGCTCTCCGTCAGGGCCTACCAACATGGCACCCTGTACTGCCTGATGATCCGCAGCATTTACATAAATCACGGTTGCACCGTCGATTGTTTCTCCGTAAAATAATGAAAGCAGTTCCGGATTTTCTATATCAACAATGATTGGCACATACGCATGTATCCACGCGTCATCTTCCTTCACGACTCTACAGGTATATTCGATCTGGTACTGTTCGCCATTGTGTATCAGGCCGTCCGTATCTTTCCCATCCCATTTTATCTCAACTTTCGATAACGTATTCTTAAAATTCGCATCCCAGGAGCCATTGTCTCCCTCATATTGTTCATAGACAACCGTTCCCTGTCCATTATATATTTTTAAAGTAAGATCATATACAGGGCGCAAAAATGTAGTGGATATTGCAAAAGAATCAAATACACCGTCACCATTCGGAGAAAAACAAGGGACTGAAACAGTCGGATTTTCAGCCGCATTAAGCAGATCCATAAAGTTCATCCCTAATATCAGTCCCTCTGAATACAGATAAGAAGGCTCGAAATAAGATTCTGTTTCATCATACAAGAAAGCGTCGAATACAGGACTATCCAACCAAGAGCCGTAAAAGCCCATGAATGACAGTAGGAGATCGGGATTCAGGCCATTTTTTAAATAAATATAACCTTCTGCGTACGTTCCGTTTTCAAAATAGCGATTCATGTATGCCATATCGTCTGAGCTCAGAGAAATGAACACATCAATTTTGGCCACAGCCCCTGCCCCTACCGTAATCGTATCGATTTCCGAACCTTCTACATCGCAGAATTTCACACTGCCAGATAAATTTCTCGCATGGGAAGCAAGCTCGTCATCGAAAGGATTTTCCGTATGATCTCCTGAAACAGCATCAGAAATTAGGTCATAGGAAAGTTCATATGTCACGGCAGTCTCCGATATATTTTTCACATAAAAGCAGAACGTATAATTTCCCGTCCGCTCCCGGTCGTCTCCGAGAGATACTTTAGGCCTGTTATAATCCTTCAAACAATCTGTATAAAGATAAGCAGGTGTCTCCAGCGCTTTTTTAATGTTCGGGATGCCGTTTCCCTGGCGGCGCGGAGAAATCACGACGCCGTTCCCAGGATCTAATACATTCTGCGCCGTAGACATCAATAAATCAGAAATGATTCCGGAATAATCGGCATTTTCTTTGATCCCATATTTTTCTTTCTGGGTTGCAAGGTTCTGTTTCATGACTGCGTACAGTCCCGCCGCTTGAGGGGAAGCCATGGAGGTTCCACTCATAAAATCATATTGATTATCCGGAATAGAAGAATAAATTGCTCCGCCAAAACACATCAAGTCCGGTTTTAAGGTCAAAAGATTGGTGACACCCCAGTTCGTAAAATCGCTGACATACGGACTCCCCTCCTGGTAAGAAACAGAAACATGGAAGTGAAGAATCTTTTCCGGCAGCTCTGCCAGCCGCAGGCCATCTTCTAGAGATAAGAAAAATCCTGGCAGCACGCTGCCGGAAGCAATCAAAGCACCTTCCTCTGGCACATTATTGTAAAATATGATTCCTGTCGCTCCTGCTTCCGCCGCATTCCGCGATTTTTCTTCAAACGTGATTTCGCCTCTCCGCACGAGTACGTATTTTCCAGAAACATCGATCCCCTCAAAATCCGCGGCTGTCCCCAGCCCTGGAACAACGACGTATTCGATCCTCTTTCCATCCAAATCATACGCATCATATTCCGCATTGACATTCACCGAATATACGAAGCAGTCCGAAGCCGTAACCAGTGTATTTATATCAAGCATACTTTCTGCCGATGCAATTGTCAAAACGGAAGGCAGCGCACTGGGATATCCTGGAATAGAATAAGCGGGATGGCACAGCAAAGCCTTTCCATCAAAAGCGTATTTATCGGAATTTCCAGCGGAAACGCAGACTTGTATTCCTGTCTTTTCCATATTTTCAATAGCCAAACGCTCAAGATTTATTTTTTCAACCGCCCCGTCCAGCATCACCCCTTGTGTACCGAAGCTGCAGTTCACAACATCTACTTCCAAATAGAGACAGTCATCCATAGAAGCCAATATTGTCTCTGTGCGCAGACCGGGATTTCCCATAAAAACAAGCTGTGCATTCGGAGCATTTCCATTTATTTCATAATCGCTCTCCGCAGCACCTGCTCCATTGCCTACAGCAATTCCCGAAACATGAGATCCATGAATCACTTCCGGATCGCTGCGGTACGTATTCGTAGTATAATTCTCATAATTAACAACATAGGGGAGTTTTTCATTGACATAATAAGAATCTTTCTGAAACTCCCTTGTGGAAAGATACGACGAGATCCGATCTACAGCCTCTTTTGTCAATCTGCCGCTTCCGGCTTCTTTCATTGTAAAATATTCATGGCTGATATCGAGTTCCGTATCAATGATTGCTACGACCATTCCGGTGCCGTCGCCGTATGTCCCGTCATTTCCTACCGGCGCCAAGGTTCCGGCGGCAACGTCTGCACGACGCTTTGAAGAATGTTTTGTGGAAGTCGGAGTAGACTTCTGTTCTGGTGTTTCAGTAAGAAGTCCAAGATAGATGCCACTGTAATCCAGCACGTCGGATTCCCCTAAAATCTTTTGATACTCTGCTTCCGTTATATCAATACAGAAGCCATTGATCGTCGCCGTATAGCGATAAGAAGGTACAATATTGCGTTCCAGCAGCATTTCGATCTCCGCAAGCAGCAAGTTTTGCCTTTCGATTAAAATTCGGTACACATTTTGTCCTTCTGCTGTCTGCACAAAAGTACCGATTCCCATTCTTCTAGCTTCTTCATATTCGGAAATCGCTTTATCTTTCAGCGTAATAACTGCTGCATAGAAAGCGGAAGGATCGGTATGTTCTTTGCGGTATTGTTCCATATAATCTTTCAAAAATACAGCGTTTGCCGGTTGCGGTATCCACGACACAATGCACGAACAAGCTACCACAAAAGAAATAAGAAGCGCAGCCACCTTCTTTTTCATAAATGCCTCCCATAAAATATTTTACATTTTTTCTACAACACGCACCCCAATCAAATACAGCGCAGATTTGATACAGATACATGCAGCTTCCGTAAGCATCAACCTTGCTTCGCGGAGCCCCGGTTCCGATTTCATGATGTTGCATGTATTGTAGAACTTATTGAACGACTGTGCAAGGTCTGTTACGAATCTGGTTACGCAGCACGGTTCATATTTCAAAGCAGCGTCCCGGACAACATCCGCATACGAATTAATCAATTTCACAAGTTCGAATTCTTCGCTGCCTTCCACCTGAGACAGATCTGCATCGCTATAATCGATACCGCTTTCCACCGCTTTTCGCAGAATGCTTTTTCCTCTTGCATATGCGTATTGTACATACGGCCCCGATTCCCCTTCAAAATCCAAAATGTCTTTCCAAGTAAATACAATGTCTTTTTCCCTGCCATTTTTCAGGAAGGAATATAAGATTGCACCAACGCCGATCTTTTCTGCAACTTCCTCCAGATCTTCTATATTTTTACTCGTAGGACTGTTTTCTATTACCTCTTTTGTTTTTTCGATCGATTCCCGCAATACGTCTTCCAGAAATACAACATCCCCATGACGCGTTGAAAGCACTTTATCCGGGAAGCGAACGTATCCAAAGCCGACATGAACGCAATCTTTTGCCCATTCATATCCCATTTTATCAAGAACAGAGAAAATTTGCTTAAAATGCAGCGCCTGCGGCGTGCCTACGACATAGATATTTTTATAAAAATCATACGTTCTTTTCCTATAAATAGCAGCGGCGAGGTCGCGCGTTGCATAAATCGTCGTGCCATCCGATTTTAAAATGATACAAGGAGGCAGATGATCATCTTCAAAGCGTACCACTTGTGCTCCGTCGCTTTCTTCGAGTAAATTTTTCTCTCGGAGAAGTTCTACGACTTCCGGCATCTTGTCCGAATAGAAGCTTTCGCCAGCATAAGAATCAAACGTGATGTCTAACAGTTTATAGATCCTATTGAATTCTTTCAAACTTGCGTCAACAAAAAATTTCCAGAGTGCTGTAACCTCTGGATCCCCATCTTCCAGCTTTTTAAAATACATTCTGGCTTCTTCTTCCAATTCTGGATGGCGTTCTGCTTCTGCATGAAACCTGACATATATTTTTAAAAGCTCATTAATGGGATCTTTTTGGAGTATTTCTTCATTTCCCCACCGCTGATACGCACTGATCAGTTTGCCAAATTGCGTACCCCAATCTCCGAGATGGTTAATTTTAACCGTATCGTATCCAAGAAAAGCGTAAATCCGCTCGATCGCGCTGCCAAGGGCTGTCGTAACGAGATGGCCAATGTGAAATGGCTTTGCTATATTTGGAGAAGAGAATTCGACAAGGACGCGTTTTCCCTTACCTTCGTTTGTTTTACCGTAATCTTCTCCTCTTGACAATACTTCGGAAACGACATTTTTCACTAGCAAGCCGCGTTTCAGGTAAAAATTCAAATATCCCCCAGCAGCTTCTGTTTGTATAAAAAGGCTGTCGGATTCGGGAGAGTCCGATAATTTTTTCTGAAGTTCTGCAGCGATTGCGAGAGGAGACTTGCGAAATTGTTTTGCAAGGGAGAAACAGGGGAACGCGACGTCCCCCATTTCCGGATTCGGCGGAACGGCCATCAACCGTTCCGCTTGTTCTATCGTGATCTGATCTGAGCCCAGCGCGGAAACCACCGCTTCCGCCGCCGCTTTTTTATAATTCATTGGAATCCCTTTCTTATTTATACTACAATGTTTACAATTCTTCCGGGTACGGCAATCACTTTCCGGACCACTTTACCGGAGATCAGAGCACGAACTGCGTCGTTTTCCAAAACAAATTGCGCTGTTTCTTCTTTGCCATAAGAAGAAGGCACCATAAGTTTCATTTTTACCTTCCCACAGATTTGCACTGCAATTTCGACTTCTTCTTTGTGCATGGCGTTTTCATCATATGTCGGCCATTGCGACTTGTAAATCGGTTTCTCCGAAAGTGCCTGCTGCTGCCAAATTTCTTCTGTTATATGCGGCGCCACAGGATTCAGAAGAAGAAGCAAAATCCGGAGTTCCGCCCTGGTAACACTGCCTCGTGCATAGATATTGTTTACTAGAGACATCATCGCAGCGATCGCCGTGTTGAATTTCATTTTCTCATAATCTTCGGAAACTTTTTTGATTGTAGTATGCACTGCAGCCTTGAGTTCTTCCGAAATGGTTTCCTCCTCTGTCAAGATATCCTGCAGCTTCCAGACTCTATCCAGAAACCGGTAGCATCCCCTTGCACCTTGTGTAGACCATGGAATCGCCTGGTCAAAGGCCCCCATAAACATTTCATACACCCGGAATGCATCTGCCCCGATTTCTTGAACGATATCGTCAGGGTTAATGACATTGCCTCTGGACTTTGACATTTTTTCACCATTTTCGCCTAATATCATGCCATGAGAGGTCCGTTTAATATAAGGCTCGGAGCAGGAAATTGCACCGATATCATACAAAAATTTATGCCAAAATCTGGAATAAAGCAGATGAAGTGTCGTATGCTCCATCCCCCCGTTATACCAATCCACTGGCAGCCAATAATCCATTGCCTCTTTCGAGATGAATTCCTGGTCGTTATGCGGATCGCAATATCTGATAAAATACCAGGAAGAGCCCGCCCACTGCGGCATAGTATCCGTTTCCCGCTTTGCCGGTGCGCCACAGTTCGGGCAGGTGGTATTCACCCATTCTGGTACATTTACGAGCGGTGATTCACCGCTGTCCGTCTGCATATAGTTCCGGATTTCCGGTAATTTGACAGGCAGCTCCTGTTCCGCAACCGGAACCCATCCGCAATGTTCACAGTATACGAGCGGAATCGGCTCTCCCCAATACCGCTGCCTGCTGAATACCCAGTCCCGCAGTTTATAGTTTACTTTTCGATGTCCGAATCCTTGATCTGTAATCCACTGTATGATCGTTTTTTTCGCTTCTGCTACGCTGAGCCCATTCAAAAAACCGGAATTTGTTAAAATACCGTTTTCAATATCCGTATATGCTGCATTTTGTACGTCACCGCCTTTTACCACTTCTATGATCGGCAAACCAAATTTTTTTGCAAATTCCCAGTCCCGTTCATCATGGGCTGGGACTGCCATAATCGCACCCGTTCCATAGGAAATCAATACGTAATCTGAAATCCAGATCGGAATTTCTTTATTATTTACAGGATTGATGGCGGTAATACCTTTTAATGGCACACCTGTTTTATCCTTTGCCATTTCCGTTCTTTCAAAATCCGATTTTTTGGCGGCTTCTGCCTTATATGCAAGTACTTCTTCGTAATTTTCTATTTTATCCCTTAACTTTTCAATCATCGGATGTTCCGGAGATACTACCATATATGTGGCTCCGAAAAGCGTATCGGGGCGCGTAGTGTAAACAGTCAGAACGCCAGTGCCGCTATCCTTTGCCGCCGGAACCGTAAAATCTACTTCTGCGCCTTCACTTCTGCCGATCCAATTTTTCTGTTGCGTCTTTACTTTCTCAATAAATTCCACATTTTCCAGGCCGTCGAGAAGCTTTTGTGCATAGTCCGTTATTTTGAGCATCCATTGAGACTTTACACGCCGTACGACTTCTCCCCCGCAGCGTTCGCAGACGCCGTTTACCACTTCCTCGTTTGCAAGTCCGACTTTACATTCCGTACACCAATTGATCGGGATTTCGGCTTTGTATGCCAATCCCTTCTCAAATAACTTCAAAAAAATCCATTGTGTCCACTTATAATAATCTGGATCCGTTGTATTGATCTCTCGCGACCAATCAAATGAGAAGCCGATGCGCTTTAGCTGTTCTTTAAAATGTGCAATATTTTTTGCGGTAACATCGGCCGGATGTACTTTATTTTTGATCGCAAAATTTTCCGTGGGCAAACCAAAGGCATCCCATCCAATGGGGAACAATACGTTATATCCTTCCAATCTGCGTTTTCTGGCTATAATGTCCATTGCCGTATTGGATCTAGGGTGTCCGACATGAAGTCCATTTCCCGAAGGATACGGGAATTCTATCAATCCGTAAAACTTCTTTTTATTATGATCAATCACTGCTTCGAACGCCTTGTCTTCTTCCCAGATCTTCTGCCATTTTGCTTCGATCTCGGCTGGTTTATATTCAAACATTTTCTCTTTCACCGTTATTCCCTCCTGTCTGATAAATCAACGTACTGCTGCTTACTTCCTACATTTTTATACGCCGGTCTGATGATCCGGTTACTTACCGCCAGCTCTTCTAGGCGGTGTGCACTCCATCCCGAGATTCTGGAAATTGCAAATATTGGCGTAAATAATTCTTTCGGGATATTTAACATAGTATATACCAAGCCAGAATAGAAATCCACATTTGCACACATGACTTTCGATGAATTTTTAAATTCTTCAAATGCAGTAGGAGCTAACTCTTCTACTGCTTTATAAAATTCAAATTCTTCTTCCCACGCCCCGCCAAGCGCCGCGGCAAGTTCTTCTGCCTTTCTCTTCAGTAGCTTCGCCCGTGGATCAGATTTCGTATATACTGCGTGCCCGATTCCATAGATCAGCCCGGATTTGTCGTATGCTTCTTTATTCAGCAGGCGGATCAAATAATCTTTGATGCTGCCTTTATCTCGTATGTTTGGAATATGGGTCTTGATGTCTTCCATCATATCCATCACTGCTAAGTTTGCACCACCATGTTTTGGCCCCTTCAATGCGCCGATCGCAGCAGCGATCGCGGAATACGTATCCGTCCCGGTTGATGTTACAACATGTACCGTGAACGATGAATTGTTTCCGCCGCCATGTTCCGCATGCAATACAAGCGCAAGATCCAGCACTTCGGCTTCCAGCCTTGTATACTTACTATCCGGCCGAATCATCTGAAGAAGATTCTCAGAAGTAGAAAGTCCTCTTTGCGGATTGTGGATATAAAGGCTTTTATCGTAATAGTAATGACTTCTTGCCTGATATGCATATGCTGTCATTGTCGGTATCTGTGCAATCAAACGGATGCACTGCCGGAGTACATTTTCGTAAGAAAGATCGTCTGGATTACTGTCATAGGAATAAGAAGCCAGCGCGCAGCGCGCCAGTTTATTCATGATATTGTTGCTGGGAGCTTTCATAATCATATCTTCTGCAAATCCGTCTGGTAATTTTCTGCAGTCATCCAGCAGCATTTTAAATTCTTCTAACTGCGACATGTTTGGAAGTTTCCCTGTGATCAATAGATAGGCAGTTTCTTCAAAGCCAAACCGGTGGTCTTTTTCAAAGCCTTCAACGAGATGGTCGATACTGATTCCCCGATATAAAAGTTTGCCATCAATTGGTACTTTTTCATTTTCTTCGATAATGTACGCACGCACATCTCCGATGCTGGTTAAACCAACTAAAACACCAGTGCTGTCGGCGTTTCTAAGTCCCCGTTTCACATTATATTTTTCATATAATGCCGGATCAAACGAGTCTGTAGCAACGGCTGTTTCTGACATTTCCCGTATAAAATCCTCATAACGTGCAAAGATCGAATCACAGTTCTGATGATACATGTCCTGTTCCTCCAAAATAAAATAGAAGCCATTATATCCTTTATAGATATAATGGCTTATTGTATTAAATCCTACGGATTCTGTCAATTATTTCTTAATCTTCTTCATCGCTGATATGACGTTTGGCCTCTTCTATAATCTTTTGTGCAATATTCTCCGGAACTTCTTCATAACGCGCAAATTCTGTGATAAAAGATCCCCTGGCTTGTGTCATGGAGCGAAGATCCGTAGCATATTTAAACATCTCTGCATAGGGGACTTCCGCAACGACTTCCTGCATTCCGTTGTCCATCGGATTCATACCAAGCACACGTCCTCTGCGCTTATTCAAATCACCGATTACGTCTCCCATATACCGATCCGGAACATATACATTTACACTGACTACAGGCTCTAAGAGGACAGGGGATGCCTGTTTCATTCCCGCTTTAAATGCGATCTTTGCCGCAGATACAAATGCAACTTCCTTAGAATCTACCGGATGGTATTTCCCGTCAACAAGTGTCGCCTTCAGATGTACTACGGGGTAACCTGCAAGAACCCCCTTCTGAACACTTTCATGTAGTCCCTTCTCAACAGAGGGGAAGAACTGTTTTGGAACCGCTCCGCCGAATACCTTCTCACAGAATTCCAATTCTTCCTTCTCTCCCGGTTCAAATTCGATAACAACTTTTCCATATTGTCCCGCGCCGCCAGACTGCTTTTTATGAAGACCTTCCGCTGATACCTTTTTGCGGATCGTTTCTCTGTATGGAACCTTTGGATCTTCCAGCTGCACGGAAACGCCATAGCGGTTCTTTAGTTTGTTTACAACGGTATCGATATGCTGATCTCCAAGTCCTGAAATCAGCATCTGTCCTGTTTCCGAATTTTGGTAGAAATGAATAATCGGGTCTTCATCTTTCAGTTTTCCAAGGCTGATACTGATTTTTTCTTCGTCCCCTCTTGTTTTTGGCGCAATACCAAGAGTCAGCTGTGGTTTCGGAAAGACGGTAGGCGCAAGTATAATTGGATTCGTTTTGGAACCGAGCGTGTCATTTGTCGCAGTTACACTCAGTTTCGCAACTGCGCCAAGATCGCCGCAGACTAGTTCTTTCACCGGAATCTGCTTTCTACCGCGCAATACAAAAATTTGCGCGATGCGCTCGTCAACGCCCTTGTTGGCATTATATAGAATAGTGTCTGGCTTCATGGTGCCAGAACAGACACGGAATAACGACAAACGTCCTACAAAAGGATCGGCGATCGTTTTATATACAAATAGCGTAGGATGTCCGTTTGGATCCGGCTTCATCTGTTTCTTTTCTCCCGCAGCATCTGTATAATCAAGGACAGTACGTTCTAATGGAGACGGCATATAGTCCACAACAAAATCCATTAGTTTCTTAACACCGATATTTTCATAAGCCGATCCCAGTAATACCGGTGCGCATGTACAATTATTGATCGCAATTTTGAGACCTTTTATGATTTCTTCTTTTGTAAACTTTTCGCCTCCGAAAAATTTTTCCATCAGCGCATCATCTGTTTCCGCTACAATTTCAGAGAGGTTATTATTAATTTCTTCAGCCCGGCTTTTGAGTTCCTCCGGCATTTCACAGTCTATCAGGTTTCCATTCTGATCAAACATCCGGGCTTTCATCGTAATCCCATCTACGATTCCAACAAGTTTATTATTCTTACGAATCGGGAGCTGTAACGCGACACACGGTCTGCCGAGCACGCTTTTCAACTCATTATATATTTTATCAAAATCAGTCCCACCAGAATTAACATATGTCTGGTTATTAACAAGATATATGTCACCATCTGACGGAGTGATATAGTTAACAGTATTCATCATCATTCCTCATAATCATGCAATTAATCACTAAACAATATTATACATTCTCACGACTTCAATATCAATAGCCGAAATATGTATCAAACACAGCTTTTGCTACTACCTGTGCACTTGACACACCAGAATAACCCCCTTCCAGAATCACACATACTGCTATCTGGGGATTATCATAAGGTGCAAAGCCCGTAAACCAGCTATGATATCTGTCAGAGTCATCATACTGTGCCGAACCGGTCTTTCCTGCTGCTTCATATGATGAATATTTCATAGAATTTCCTGTACCAGAAGTTATTACCTCTCTCATGCATTCTGTAAGGTATTCTGCCTCTTCTGCTGACATCACAGTTCCTGCCTCTGTTGGCTTATTCTTAACAACCGTTCTTCCCTCACTGTCACTTATACTGTCAACAATATAAGGAGTCATCATAACGCCATCATTAGCAACACTAGCCGCTATCATCATATTGTGAAGCGGTGTCATCATCGTCCTTCCCTGACCAATACCAGTCTCCTGCATCTCACTTATCGAAGAATCCTGTGTTACAGCCATTGTACTCTTAGAATACTCAAACCCTACAGGAAGATTAGAATTAAATAATAATGTACTGCACAGATTCATGAAAGATGTCTTATTAAGTCCTGCTCCAATCGTAGAAAATGCAGAATTGCAGGAATTAGCAAATGCTTTTCTTAAATCCTGATATCCATGTGCCGTATGATCAAAGCATGCAATAGTAGTTCCACCAGATATATATGCCTGTCCATCGCAATTATATGAATAATTATAATAATCATTCTGATTCTGCCTTATATATGCAAGAGCAGTAATTATCTTGAATGTTGAACCAGGTGGATATAGCCCTTGCGTTGCCCTGTTTAAAAGCACCGAATCCGCACTATCATAAGTAATCCACTCATCATAATCGGTATTTACTGCATTTGCATCAAATGATGGATTCGATACCATTGCAAGAATCTTACCCGTAGCAGGTTCCATCGCTATAACTGCACCTTTATTATTACCAAGTGCTTTATATGCCGCTTTAGTAAGTTCAACATTAAGTGTTGTTGTAACATTATGCCCCTTTGCTTTTCCTCCAGACAGGTCATTACCAATCTGATCAAGCACATTATCTGTCTCACTTAAAAGAAAATAATTCTGAGACTGTTCTATTCCTGTCTTCATCCCTGTAAGAGAAGTAAATCCAACCGAATGACAGAACAGATTATCATAAGGATAATAACGTGTTTCATTACCATCCTCATCCGTAAGCGTTGTTGCAAGTACATCTCCGTCATCTGCTAATATATCACCTCTTACAACCTTGCTTTCCTGATTGTCTACTCTTTTATTGTAAGGATTATTCACAATTGTTCCTGCATCTTTTACATTGAATATACACAGATACACAATAGTTGCAAGAAAAAGTCCTACAAAAAAGAATGCAATTATATTAGTCTCTTTATTTCGCAGATTCTTCTTTTCATTATCAACTATATCACTTTGTATGTTTTGTTTTTTTCTTCGTCTGTCCTGTTTTTTGTTTTCTGCCATCTTTCCTGTCACCTTCATCCTGTCTCATATTGTACATTCCATTAATAAGAGCAAACATTATAAGCGAGCTTAATATAGAGCTTCCCCCGTAACTTACAAAAGGAAGTGTAACACCTGTCATCGGTATAAACTTAATTGCACCTCCCACAGTTAAGAACACCTGAACCCCATATGTAACCCCAAGTCCTACAGCTACAAGACGATAAAAAAGTGTCTTACATCTTGAAGCTATATTCATCATAAGAATAAGATTATTAAGGCACACTAAGAATAGAGCTATTGAAAATATGAGTCCAAATTCTTCAGATATAGCAGAAAACATAAAATCTTTCTCTGCTACAGGTATCTTATCAGGCATACCCTGACATAATCCATATCCAAACCACGATCCCATACCAATTGCAAAAAGAGACTGACATATCTGATATCCGCTTGTATCAATATATTCCCACGGATTACGCCATACAATAACTCTCGCTCTCACATGTGCAAAAAGCTTATATGCAATAACAGATGCACCTGCTCCGGCAATCAGTCCTGCCCCGGCATATGAAAGCTTTCTTGTTGCTATATAAAGCATTGCGATATATACTACAAAAAATATAAGTGCCGCACCAAGGTCCGTTGAAAGCACAAGTATAATAACATGAAGTGCTGCAAATACTGTAACAATACATGTCTGTTTAAATGTTGTTGACTTATTAAACATCGAAGCAACAAACATAACATACAAAATCTTAACAAACTCTGCCGGCTGTACAGAAAATGCTCCTATGCTTAATGTAAGATTGGCTCCATACACCTTATTTCCTAATAAAACAGCACATAAAAGCACAAGTCCCGAAATGCAATATATCCATCCAAAGTTTCTGAAGCTCTTAACAGTTTTTAAAAGCCATGGAACAAGAAACATAATAACCGTTCCAAACACAGCAATAACAAACTGTTTAACACATTTGTCAAAATTAAGCCTTGCTATCATGATAAATCCAACTGACATCAGCATACACATATTATTAACAAGAAGCCTTGAAGCCTTTGGATACAATATGTAATAAAACGCAATGAATACTATAAGATATATAAGCTGTACAAAATAAAAGCCTATATATCTAGTCTCACCTTTCATAAGATACAACACATAATATCCAAGAAAATGTATCGCGAATATTATAATATACTGCTGGATATATATTCCTTTTCTCTTTTCTTCCTTATGGATTATTGCTCCTCTGTAAGCAGAAAGAACATAAAACGCCATCAGAAAAGCAAATATGTATTTTGTAAGTTCAATAAAAACTGACTGCATAGCAATCTCCTTTATTCAAGTCACTTAATCTTAGTCGATTGCCTGATGAAAATGTCCTGTAGTACCACCACTCACTCCATCAGTCATAACTAATTGTATATCATCTGCTTCACTTTCGTCAAATTCATAACGAATTACACACACACCGCATTCTTCGGGATTTTCTTTTGTAAGATTGAGTTTTTCTCCATTCATTACAGAATAACAGAATTCACACATACTTTCCACTGTATAAGAGCTGCCCTTCGGCCCTGTAATATTAATGCTGCCCCAGCTTCCGTCACATCTTCCGTAAGTTCTTCTCACACACTGTTCAGATACCATAAGAGGCACATTCCCATATACTACAAGTTCCGTGTCACTTCCAATTACAGGCTTCATCTCCTTATCTGTAAGTTCAAGCGGCAGTGTCATTCTGTCAAGAATAACCCCGGCATTACTGCACAGCCTTCTTAATTCATCTTTTGCAAATGTATTAAATATATATATGCTGCTGTCTGTAATAATATGCACCTTGTCAGATAATTTCTTCCAGTTGTCACTTCCAAGAAAACCAATCTGCTCAATATTACGGCATACAAACCTGTCTATGCCACAGTCAGAAGCCTTCTCACACAAGCACTTAAACTTATCATATTTCTCTGCCTTAAGAATATGTGGAAGGAACATATATACATATATTCCATGTGACTGACAGTGCTTTACAGCCTCTTTTAATGAATTCTCATCATTCATATAAAACATCTTATAATCAAGATAAATGCTTTCAACACCTGAAACTGATGCTGCTTTCTTTACCTGCGCTATATCATGAAGGTATGCAGCTTTTCTTACCTGATAATTATTATCATCAGTATTCTCCCTATCGTCAGGCTCTGCACATTCAGGCTTATTATAAGTTCTTACAAGACTGTGCTTTAAATGTGTCTCAAGCTGTTCAAGTACATTTCTTCTTAATTCCTTAATCCAGCCGACAGGCACAAACACACCATCATCAAGCTGCACTTCTGCATCTTCCACCACAAAACATGTATCGCCGGTTTTCTTTAAATTCTTAACCAGTTCCTCCTCTGAGGCCGGACGGCTCTGTGCTTCGGTAACTATCTCTCCTGTACATGTCTTTTCAATTCCATCATACATTACTGTAAGTGATATATTTTCATTCTTTCTTACAACAAACCTCATATCTACATGAAGCTTAGGTGTTATTCCGACATAATTGTCCGCTACATATGCCTTAATCTTAGCATTATTCATTCTGTTGACAATTCTTCCCTCATACAGCGGGTATTTCTTAGGAAGATTAACAACCAAGGTCTGTCCTGCTGCCACATCAGCTCCGCTCTCAAATGAATGCTCTTTATCAATCTCAAAGACATCGCCTCTGTTCACATTCTTTAATGCCTTAAATGTAATTCTTCCTGCCTTGTTAGATACTACCTTAAGGCACTCCGTTCCCATATGGTTAGGACGCCCCAGTGACATCATCTTCTTTCCCTTGACGCTGTCATAATAGCCTGTAGTAAATGCACCTCTGTTATATATATCTGAAAGGTCATCAATATCCTTCTTATCTACCTTGAAGCCTTTTCGTCCTCTCTCAAGATACATATCAACATATTTACGGTAAATATGCGTTACCATAGCCGCATATGTGACATTCTTCATACGGCCTTCAATTTTCAGAGAATACACTCCACTTTCTATAACATCAGGAAGTATCTGTAATGCACACATATCCTTAGGGCTTAATGCGTAACTGTTGTTTCTGTTATTAATCTTTTCACCGTTATCATACACATCATAAGGCATCCTGCACGGCTGGGCACACCTTCCCCTGTTGCCGCTTCTTCCTCCGTTAAAGCTTGAAAGCAGGCATTGTCCCGAATAACAGTAACATAATGCTCCATGCACAAAGCTTTCTATCTCCACATCTAATCTCTCATGAAGCTGCTTTATTTCCTGCAGATTCATCTCTCTTGAAGTGACTATTCTTGTTGCACCAAGTTCCTTTAAAAGCCTGCTGCCATACACTCCGGTCTGTGTCATCTGTGTGCTTGCATGTATATCCATATCAGGAAAATGTTTTCTTATAAGGTTAAACACACCCATATCCTGTACAATCACTGCATCAAGACCTGCCTCATAGAATGGTATAAGATATTCTATAAGACTGTTCTCTATCTCTCTTGACTTAAGAAGAGTATTAACTGTCAGGTAAACCTTTCTACCGAATAAATGTGCATATTCAATAGCACAGATAAGCTCTTCATCATTAAAATTATTGGCAAATGCCCTTGCTCCAAACATATTGCCTCCCAGGTATATGGCATCTGCCCCTGCCGCCACAACAGCTTTCATAATATCAAGTGAACCTGCTGGTGCTAAAACCTCCACCTGTGTTTTTCTCTTATCAACATTCATAGTTGTAACCGCCTTTAAATTAAATGGCTGCTGCAAATGCATTTGCAACAGCCGTTATTATTAATACCAGATAATCTTATGTAAATCACTTCTTAGAGTCATTCAGTTCTGTCTCTAACTTGACAATATTCTTCTGATACTTGTTAATCTCACTCTTTAATTCCTTAATCTCTTTTGCTGAACTTTCTGCCTTAATCTGTGCTGCAATAAGTTCATGCTTAAGGTCGTATATTTCCTTATCCTTGTTCTCAATATCTAATGAAAGACTGTCTGCCATCTTCTTAGCCTTGAAGTAATCATCTGCAATATTAAGATACATCATATCAGTTCTGAGCTCTGCTGACATTCGTCTGTAACTCTCTTCTTTATTAAATTCAGTTATCTTGTTATTAATGTATGATGCCTGTCTCTTATATACATCTCCGAGCCCACGAG
>ENA-OYZN01000528-OYZN01000528.1-human-gut-metagenome-genome-assembly--contig:-NODE-528-length-16593-cov-4.271073_pt1 | contig 16593 bp, 16 predicted proteins | sample MGYA00243294_ERZ653483 | MGnify/ENA primary metagenome ERZ653483 (study PRJEB26926, sample SAMN06165155) | human gut metagenome | biome: ENVO:00009003; feature: ENVO:2100002; material: ENVO:00002003... | reverse complement strand
CAGATGTGTATAAGAGACAGCAAGATGCAGAAAGTGGTGGCATTTGTGGTACTCCGTCCGGAAGCAAGGGTTTCCAACGAAGAAGCTACGCAGATCAAAATAAACTTCATCATCGATTTCCAATCCTTTTTCCAAAACAAGCATCTCGCCAAAAGGTGCCTCAAACACACCACAGTTTCTTGCTTTCAGCCGAGGCACGTCTTTATCGCGCACAAAACGTGAATGGAGCTCGGTCATATCTGCGCAACAGCCCTTTGGACTAATAGGCTCAACAGCGATGCAGTGATATCCTTTGCGATCCATATACTCCAGGAGCTTTTCAGAAGCGCTGATTTCAATATGTCTCATGCTTCGCTTCCTAGGAACGTAGCATGAACAAGGTATTCTACATTTCCTTCTGCGCCCTTGATCGAGCTTTCCACTACCCCGTTCACCCTAAATCCCACCTCGCGCAACGCCTGGGTGACTTCATCAACCACACGCTGACGAACCGCTTCGCTTCGGACAATGCCATGATCGGTTTCTTCGTGCTGGCTTTCAAACTGCGGTTTGATAAGCCCCAAAAAGATGCTGCCCTCTTCACAAAGATTGGCGAACACATCAGCTAGCTGGGCCAATCCGATAAAACTTAAGTCGCATACCACCATATCAAATGGAGCACCAAGACTCTCGGGGCTCGCTAAACGAATGTTGGTGCGCTCGAACACACTCACACGAGGATCTTGACGCAAACTCCAAGCGAGCTGGCCGTAGTTGACATCTACGCATGCCACACTGGCAGCCCCCGCCTGAAGCAGGCAATCCGAAAACCCGCCCGTAGAAGACCCAACATCAACGCAACGAAAACCCGCAACATCCTGTCGAAAGTGATCAAGCGCGCCCTGAAGCTTATGCCCACCACGGGAAACGAATTTCTTGGTATTTTTGACGAAAAGATCAGCATCGGGACGAACTTTTAAAGCAGCGCTCGACACATACACATCGTCTACTCGCACCTCACGCGCTATAACCGCACGCAAAGCCGCATCCCTATCAGCAAAATAACCCTGCTCGACAAGCAGATCATCTACGCGAATCTTTGTCATTATCAGTCCGTTTCGTTCGGTGCAGGAGCAGCCACATCCTGACGCTCGGTCTCTTCGATAGAGGCACTGGCTGCAAACAAGCCCGTTTCTCTCCCGCGTTCTTCAGCAGCTGGGATCAACCCGGTTTTGATCAATTCCAGAAAATCCCGCTCTGTCAAAATAGGAACTCCCAGACTTTCAGCTTTGGAGCGTTTAGACCCTGCAGCCTCGCCGCAAATAACGTAGCTAGTCTTTTTAGAAACGCTTCCAGAAACCTTTGCTCCGTACTCTTTCAGCTTATTGCCGGCTTCGGTACGCGTCATACCCGATTCAACCAAACTGCCAGTAAGTACAAACGTCAGACCTGCAAGGGTTTGGGGCAATGTATTTTCATAGAGCGCTTCTTCCATGGTTACGCCCGCAGCAGCCAAACGCTCAACTACCTTTACATTATCTTCGGTTGCAAAGAAATCAAAAATACTCTGCGCAATAATCGAGCCAACGCCATCGATTGCCGCCAGGTCGTCAACCTTTGCGCCACGAAGCAAGTTCATAGAAGGATACACTTTCGCAATAGCCTCTGCCGTGGTTTTGCCAACGTGACGAATACCCAATCCGAAAAGAACACGTGCCAGCGAACGCTTCTTGCTTTCGTTAATTGAAAGCATAAGCTTTGATGCCACCACAGGGCCCAGCTCAATCCGCTCGCCCTTGGTGGTGGTCCGACCAGTATCCAAATGCTCCAACGTATCCTGCGAAAGATCGTAATAATCGGCAACATCGGTTAAATTGCCCGACTCAATGAGACGAGCAACGATCTCATTGCCCATACCTTCAATATCGAGCGCACCTCGACTTGCCCAATGAGTTAATCGCTCATGAGCCTGAGCCGGACAGTCGATAGATACGCATCGATAAGCCGCTTCACCCTTCTCTCGAACAATAGGAGAGCCACAACTGGGGCAAGCCTTCGGCATAACCCAAGGTTGAGAATCCCCAGGGCGCAACGAAAGGATAGGGCCCAGAACCTCAGGAATAACATCGCCGGCTTTTCGGACGATAACGGTATCGCCAATACGCACATCCTTACGCAAAACCTCGTCTTCGTTATGGAGGGTAGCTCGAGCAACCGTAGAGCCAGCAACCAGAACCGGATCAAGCTCGGCAACAGGCGTGCACGCGCCTGTTCGCCCAACCTGAATAGTGATATCACGCAAGATAGTGGTTTTTTCTTCTGGAGGGAATTTGTAAGCAATGGCCCAGCGAGGAGCGCGTGCTGTGAAGCCAAGCTCATGTTGCAAGGCAAAAGAATCCACCTTCACAACCACACCGTCGATTTCATAGGGCAGATCGGCACGCTTCTCCAGGCAATCGCGGCAGAACCTTCGCACCTCTTCGCGCGTGACGCAGCGCTTAACATCGGGGTTTACGTGAAAGCCGCAACTACGGAGCCACTGCAGCAATTCCCACTGCCCTGAAGCTTTGATAGACTGATCGCGCGCAATCGCATACATGAAAGTTGACAACTCACGCTCACGCGTAACAGAGGGATCTTTCTGTCGAAGGGATCCAGCGGCGGCATTACGGGGATTGGCGAACGTGCGATTCCCCACTGCCTCAGCCTGCTCGTTGAGCGCCTCGAAGCTTGCCTTCGACATGTATATTTCGCCACGGACCTCAACCGAGGAAACGCCTTCGACAACATCCCCAGCACCTTCATCCCACAGACGCAAAGGAATGTCGTTAACCGTACGTACATTAACCGTAACGTCTTCGCCCGTGGTGCCATCACCGCGAGTGGCGGCACGAACCAGCTTGCCGTCTTCGTAGGTAAGCGCCAGCGAAGAGCCATCTATCTTGAGTTCGCAGACCAAAGGAGGAAGCGCACCCAAGGCTTCTTCGGTTCGATCCATCCATATATCAAGCTCGTCCAAATCCATCGCGTTGTCGAGAGAATACATGCGCTGTTCGTGAACTACGGGGGAAAATTGATTGCCTACAGCTCCACCAACGCGCTGGGTTGGAGACGAAGGGTCTTGCAATGCAGGATATTCATTCTCCAAGTCACGAAGCTCGCGCATAAGAGAGTCGAACGCAGCATCTGATATTTCGGGGTCATCGAGGACATAATAACGATGCGTGTGATATTCGATTTCGCGACGCAGACGTAAAACACGCTCTGCCAGTGTTTCTTCGGGCACGGAACCCTGTTCGTTAGACATGAAAGAAATCCTCTCGTTTACCCTCAACGTTGATGCACTGCAAGCCAATCAGCTAACGCGACATAGACCTAGCAGTAACTCAACAAAGCAAAAGCCAGCATCAGATGCATCACACCAAGACAGCAGCAATAGAGCTTATCTTGTTCTATTTGCCTATACGCATAAAGGCCTCAGGCACAGCATCAAGCACGTCTTCGGCGCAGGTGCTAACAACGCCTTTGCGCTCGGCCGCAATATTACCTGCTTCTGCATGTATATATACCCCCAGATGGGCAGCATCGAAAGCACTCATACCCTGAGCAAGCACATCGCCCGTACCAGCTTTTGCAAGCGCAGCGGAACCATTCGTTACCCTGCAGCTATGCTCTACCGAAGCGATTACCGTATCGGGCCCTTTGAGAACAACGACGGCACCATAAGCCAATGCAAGAGAATAGGCTGCTTCTTCTTGCAGCATATTATCTAAGTTCAGTCCAAAAGGAGCACCAAGACGCGCTGCTTCACCCTTGTGCGGAGTTAGGACGGTTACACTCCCCTGTTCATTGCGACGACGCAACACTTTGCGCATTTTCAGCGAGGGCATGAACGCGAGAGCACCGCCATCAACCAACACCGGTGCCGAGGCCTGCTTCAGAACACGGCGAGCCACATTTTCAGCATCAGCCTCCGAGGAATCAAACCCCGGCCCAACCACAAAGGCGCCAGGATGCTGCGCAGGAAGAGCAGAGGCGACATCCAATGAGGCGAAAGAGCCAACCACCAGTGAAGGGCGAAACGCCTGGATCAGCGCCATGTTGCTTTTTGCTGTGAAAACCTGCGTATAGCCCGCACCAGCAAGCTGCGTCGCGCAAGACGACAGGCATGCAGCACCCGGATAAGCGGCAGAGCCAGCGACAACTATCGCTTTACCTCGAGAATATTTATGGGCATCAGCAGGGGGAATAGGCACAAGCGACGCATAATTCGTCTTGCTATCCATGGGTTTACGCACCTTCTTTCCCATCAGCAGCCGGCAGGTCATCCAAAAGGGAACGAGCCTCTTTGAATTGACGCGACAAATCTTGAGCTGATGTAGTAACACGCGCCTTTGCCTTCGTACGAGAATCCTCAGTCAAGGCAAGTGCACAAGCAACCGCTTCGTTGTGGGTATATGAGAGCGAAAGCGGAATCTCCTCGATGCCTAAATGAGCGGCGATCTTCGCAGCGGCTCTATGGAGCCGAACGCGAGGCTTGCCTTTGGCATTGAGGTACACCTCAATATCATTAGGCCTGATACCGTGCCTAAAACCCGTGCCTAAGGCCTTAACCACAGCCTCTTTTGCAGCAAAGCGCGTAGCATAATGAAACTCAGGTGAAGCTGTTGCATCACAGTAGGCTCGTTCTTCGCACGAAAACGAGCGCTCAATGAATGCGGGCGAGCGCTTCATGATTGCACGCATACGTGCAACCTCAACAATGTCTACGCCCATTGATACCGATTCGGGTAGAATGCCCGCTTTCTGCGCATCTTGAGTAGCTTCACGCATAGCGGAAGTCGCCGACGTTTCATTGAGAGCGGCAGAAGAAACGGCACCGCCCTTATGAGCAGTGCCGTCTTCAACCATATCTCGATTTCCCATCGAAGGATCAGACATGAGCATACCTATTCAACCGTTACCGATTTTGCCAGGTTACGAGGCTGATCGACGTCACAGCCACGAGCAACCGCCACCGCGCGAGCCAGAAGCTGCAATGGAACACTTGCAGTAATGGGCATGAAGGCATCACGAACCTTTGGGATGTAGATAACATGATCGGCGACCTTCTTGATGGCCTCATCGCCTTCGGTGGCAATGGCAATAATCTTTGCCCCGCGTGACTTCGACTCTTCAAGGTTGGAAACCGTTTTGTCGTAGGTGGCGCTCTGCGTTGCGACTGCAACAATCGGGAACCCTTCATCAAGCAGGGCAATAGGGCCATGTTTCATTTCGCCAGCGGCATATGCCTCAGCATGAATGTAGCTGATTTCCTTCAGCTTCAACGCACCCTCATAGCATGTTGCCTCACCCAAGCCACGGCCAATATAAAGAGTTGACTGGCGACCGTCGAAGAAGTGCGCCGCATCTTCAATAGCAGAAGTGTCTTGCAGGATTTCCTCGATCTGGTCGGCAGTGTCAGCAAGCTCAGTGAAGAGCATGCGCGTCTGGTTCAAGGTAAGCTTGCCCTTCGATCGACCCAAAAGAAGGGCCAAAAGCGTAAGGCTCACCACCTGACCGATGAACGACTTCGTTGAAGCAACCGCAACCTCTTTGTTTGCCTTGGTGTAGATTACGCCATCCGACTCACGAGCAACTGGGGAACCGATTACGTTAGTGATACCAAACACTTTGGCGCCCTTGATACGCGCATCGCGAATAGCAGCGAGCGTATCTGCCGTTTCACCAGACTGAGAAACGGCAACCACCAAGGTAGTGGGCGTAATAATGGGATTACGGTAACGGAATTCGCTGGCAACTTCCACTTCGGTAGGAATGCGAGCCCAGCCCTCTATAAGGTTTTTGGCAATAAGACCCGCATGATAGGAAGTGCCGCAGCCAATAAGATACACGCGATCGATGAAATTAAGTTCTTGACGGGTAAGCGTGAGCTCGTCAATGGAAATCTCATGACCGGACATACGTCCCGCGAGAGTATCACGAACAACACGGGGCTGCTCGTGAATTTCTTTCAACATGAAATCAGGATAGCCGCCCTTTTCCGCAACATCGATATCCCAATCAACATGGGTGATTTCAGAGGTTACCGGATTACCATCAGCATCAAAATAATCAATATGATCAGAATGCATAACAGCAAGCTGATTGTCTTCAAGGATAACCACATCACGGGTTGCATCGATGAGCGCAATGATATCAGAGCCCAGGTAGCTACCGTTTTCGCCAACGCCCAGCACAATAGGAGAATCTTTGCGAGTTACCACGATTTCGCCAGGATGATCGTGGTGCATTACCGCCAAACCATAGGCGCCGGAAAGCGAGTTTGACACCACGCGAACCGCCTCGAACAGATCACCGTGGTAGTTTTCCTCCACCAAATGAGCAATGCACTCCGTGTCGGTATCGGAAGTGAACGTGTGACCCTTCGCGATCAGCTCTTCGCGCAATTCAGCAAAGTTCTCAATAATGCCGTTGTGAACAACGGCAATCTTATTGGTGCAGTCCGTGTGCGGATGGGCGTTACGCTCGCTGGGAGCACCATGCGTCGCCCAACGCGTATGACCAATGCCGCACGTTCCCTGGCACATATCGTCCTGGATGGCATCAGCGAGGCCGGAAACCTTGCCCAAACGCTTAACCACATTGATCCCCTGGCCGTCCTCGACGGCAATACCCGCCGAGTCGTACCCACGGTACTCAAGGCGCTTTAAGCCCTCAAGTAGAACACCTTTTGCCTGGAGGGTGCCCGTGTAACCAACGATTCCGCACATATAGGAACTCCTAACGAAGAGGAATAAATCAATAAACTGCTTCATTTTACCGTATACCAGTTTCAGACCCCCATAAGGGCACCATCGCTCCATAAACTCATGGCGATAAAATCGAATCGATTCGGCCTTTTGCCTAACCAAGTGGGCGCACAAGGCGTCAGGCGGTAAAAAGCGAATCGCATCGCGAATTTCTAGAGACCAATTCCCGCTCTAAAGGTATGAAGATAGACTGTAAGTTGAAAAACTAGCTTCGCTCAAATTGAGCGTCTCTGATGGAAATAGGCGCGTCAACGAGACCCCATTACTGGTGCTTGCTACGATGGGAGCATGATTACTTCGACATCGCGGAAACAATCCGCCCCCTCAAATCACTCCAAGAGATCATCAGGCAGCAAGCTTCCCATTGTCATCGTTGCCATCATCATTGCGATAGTGGCGCTGTTTGCCTCAGTTGCCATGAGCTGTTCTAACCAAACAAAATATGACTGGAGCAACCTTAAACTAGAAAACGGCCGCATGATCTATTACGAAGACGGTAACGCGGTTTCCACCACAGGCATCGACGTATCAGATCTTCAGGGATCCATTGATTGGCAGGCTGTGAAAAGTGACGGCATCGATTTCGCTATGCTGCGATGCGGCAGACGTGGCTCAACCGAAGGGCAACTTTACACAGACAAAAACTATTACGAGAACGTCGAGGGTGCCACCCGCGTGGGACTCCCCTATGGTGTGTATTTCTTCTCGCAAGCCACTAGCGAACAGGAGGCGTTGGAAGAAGCAGAATACGTACTGAACCTTATTAATGGTGCTGGCGTAACGTACCCAGTAGTGTACGATCAGGAACCCGTTACCGATTCATCCGGTCGCGCAAACAATCTTTCCGCGGATCAGCTTACCAAGAATGCCCAAACCTTCTGCAAACGTATCGAACAAGCTGGCTACACACCTATGGTGTATGGCAACCAGTACGACCTTTCTCGCCTCAATATTGACCAAATTGATGCTGCAGTTTGGTATGCCGAATACACCGATACACACCCCACCAGCAACTATCACGATTTTGTGATGTGGCAATATACCCATACTGGTAAAGTCAACGGGATCAAAACCGATGTTGATATGGATATCCTGTTTGAAGCAAGCTGGATCAGTCCCGAACGATAATCCGATTCAGCACGTACGGGCATAAGCGAATAACCGTATGCCTTCCTCCGCAATCGCGAACAAAAGCATAGAGCTCCCCTCTCGCAACAAGAGGGGAGCTCTATTTGTGTTTGGTATCTGAGAAAGACGCGTGGGCGCTATTCAGCAACAACGAATTCCGTGTTAGCCATAATCCAACCAGCTGCTTTCATGCGAGAAGCACCCTCCTTGAGAAGGGTACTACGGCCTGATTTCTGCATTGCCTCGAAAGTTTCCTCTTCGCGACCAGGGGCGATATTGCGCATAGCGGCAATCATATCGCTCGGCTCGAGCTTCAATGCCTCATGACGGAATATCGCATCAAGGATAAAGCCCTGGAGCAATTGCATCTTTGCCTGCGTTGCCAAATTGGCGCGCACCTCTTCTTCGGTCAGATGCTGCTGAGCAAAGAAGGCATCCAACGTAATGCCTTCCTGCGAAAGCTGGGCCAAGAACGTCTCATAAAGCTCCTGTGTCATGACCTCAATCATCTTCTCAGAGATTTCACCCTCGAAACGCTTAGCGTATTCATCCATAGCCGCAGCCATCTTCGCCTGCGCATAGCGATTCTCGAGCTCTTCTTCAGAAGTTGCGCGGAAACGATCGCGCAGCTCAGCTACCGTTGCAATTCCCATGGGGCTCATATTGTCAGCAACCCATTCATCGGTGACCTCAGGAATCTGAAGCGAAGCATCATCAGGTTGAACACCCTGCTGAGCAGCAGAGAATTGACGAACCAGCATGCTGATTTGCTCATCGATATCCGCCTCGTTAACCTCAGGCTTAGGTTCGATCTCGACCTTCACAGGCTTGTAGCTGGAAAGCTCAAATTCAGGCTTGACCAGAACCGTCATATCGAACGAGAACATCTTATCGGGTTCGGGGGTTTCATCGGATTCAATGCCGTATGTCGATACCGGCATAGTTCCCTGCTTTTCCAATGCAAAGGGAACCAGATAGTTGATTACCGCGTTGTAAACTGCAGCTTTCCCGTCTTCTTCACCCAAAGCATTGTTGATCTTCTCCAATGAAGATTCGCCTTCAAGCTGATCCATCTGATACTGAACGACAAACGCATCCAAGCCATCAGTGAAAGCCTTACTCATTTCAGCCGCCGAAGCGAAGACGCGCAGACGCACCTCTTCGCCATTGTCCTTGATCTGCTCGACCTTCATGGGTCTCCTTTCTTAAAGGGAGCGCTTCGCAAACAGAGCGCCGCAATCGTATAATTCCCCATAGCCACATAGCGCTTTGCTGCTGCAAAGCAGTGACGAAGCTTGTTAAACATCCCGAGCGCAAAGGGGAATAATTCCGTGACATTCAATGATAGCGAAACCAGCGCTAAGCGCTACACTTTGCGCCCCACTTTCACGCCCCTTCCCCAAGCAAAAGGCACCCAAAAGAACAAGGTGGCTGATAGCAAAACCAGCGCTCGAGCAACAGCGCTGAGGAGTGACGCCAACTCTGCCCCAGATTTGCCAAACAGCGTAATTCGCGCAGCCAACGAAGACGATGATCTGTACGACCCCTACTCGGATTACCACGATGGCACGTTAAAAGCAGCAGAGTTCGAAAAGGACCCTTGGCGATAAGCCCACTGCTAACTATCATTTACCGCAGCAATAAAGCAGCAGGCCAATACACTCCATTGGCTAAATGGCGAGAATCCAAATTCAACCTATCCAACCAGCCTAAGGATAGCAGCAGCCACCTTGACAGCAATGCATGACGATCTCGCAAAACCGCTAGCAACACGAGCAAGCATTTACTACTCAATCGTTTGCTCCAGATTCCTTCCAAGGCGAACTGCCGCAACACAGCTCACAAAAGCAACAGCAATCAAGAGCAACGACATCGCCCATTCAGCTTCCCAGCTTGCCTCAGCAACCGCAGCAAACACCGTTGCTGCCGCAGCACCAGCAAGGTTAACAACAATTGCCACACGCGAGTAGATAATGGTGTAATCCCTAGGACCTACGATCTGCCGGGTAATAGAAGGAGCCAATGCGTCAATAGCGGCATAAAGAATACCGCCAAGGGCACCGCCGAACATAATGATTTCAGGCGAAGACGACCCAAACCACATGCAACATATACTGACCACACCGCCCACAAAGGCAATAGCAAGCGCACCTATCATGCTCTTGTCGGATATCGCTCCGAGCAAAACCTTGCTACCAGCAGAAACGGCCATTAAGCAAGATGCGGTAACGGATGCCATCATCACGGTTCTTTCTGGCGTAATGCCCGCCAATCCCAATGCCCCAAGATGATGGATGTACGTGGCATACAGGTTCACCGTCACTGTAAGTGAATTAAATATGCCCATAGATAAAATCAACAAGTAGAACACGGGCGAGCGGAACATAACCAACGCAGAAACGCCGCATACCCTTGGCCGTTCCCCATCATGGACAGAAGAAGCATCCCCGCTCGAAAGCCTTACTCCAAATGGGCGTAATCCAACTTCATCAGGGTAACTGCGTACGCAAACAAGCGTTGCAAACAAACCAATAACAAGAACCAATGCAGAAAACACCTGATAAGCAACACGCCAAGATAAGGCATCGATAATCAGGCCACCCACCATGCTCCAAACCGCACCACCAACCCCGGACATGGCGAAACATATTCCCATAAAAAGGCCCGCACGCTCCGAAAACCACCGATTGATAAGAGTGGGAATGGCAAGGAACATCAAAGACACGATTCCAAAGCCGACTAGTACGCCCGATACATAGAACAAGTAAATGCGATCCCAAAATGAGCATAGAAACAGGCCCAATGCAACCATTACGACCGATGCAGAAAGGACAATCCGAAGATCATGCTTCTGAAGAAGGTTGCCCGCGAACGGAGCAGCAATGCCGCCAACAAGGTAGACCAAGGTGATAAAGAAAGTAAATTGACTTGAGGCCACACCGAGTGAAGAGGAAACAGGAACAACGAAGATAGACCAGACGTTATAAACCAAAGCACAAGGGCCAAAAGCAATAAGCACTCCTGCAGCAATGATCAGCCAATGACGGCAAGTCATTGGCTCACGGATGTTAGATCCATCTTCGGATACTTTGGTGGGCGGATTCGCAAGCGAGTTCAAGGCGAGTCCCTTCCTTCATCGAAGCTCCCGTAAGCTGAACTGTAACATCCTCAAGATCATCCGTGAAGAACCATCGACTGCATTTAAGTCAGCCAAATAAAAAGGCCCCGCTGTTTAGCGGGGCAAAAAAGAAAGCCCGTCATATGACGGGCTTTGGCATTACAGAGCCTTCTTAGCAACCTCAACAAGAGAAGCAAATGCTTCAGGATCGTTGATAGCCATGTCGGAGAGCACCTTGCGGTCGAGCTCAACGCCAGCCTTCTTAAGACCGTTCATGAAAACAGAATAAGAAAGACCATTGATACGAGCAGCAGCGTTGATACGGGTGATCCACAGACGACGAACTTCGCGCTTCTTATTGCGACGATCGCGGTACTGGTACTGCAGCGAATGCTGAACCTGTTCCTTAGCAGCACGATAGGAACGGGACTTTGCACCGTAGTAACCCTTTGCACGGTTCAGAACGGTACGGCGCTTCTTATGAGCGGATACAGCACGCTTTACACGAGGCATACTTGTTTCCTCCTATTACTTATATCGATTAGCGAAGACCAAGGTTACGAGCTACTACCTTCTGATCTGCAGTAGCTACCTCGGTTTCGTGACGGAAATTACGCTTACGCTTCTGGCTCTTCTTGGTCATGATGTGAGACTTGTAAGCCTTAGCGCGCATGATCTTACCGGAGCCGGTTACGCGGAAGCGCTTAGCGGTGCCGGAATGAGTCTTCATCTTGGGCATTAGTTGTCCTTCCCTTGTTCGTCCTTCTTTTTCTTCACCGTCATAGGCAACGGAGCAATTAGCATATGCATGTTGCGGCCTTCCATCTTAGGCTGGTTTTCGATGACCGCTACATCCTTAAGATCGTCCGCCAGGCGCTCCAGAATGCTCAAACCCTGTTCAGGGTGTGACATTTCGCGACCACGGAACATGATGGTGATCTTAACCTTGGAACCTGCCTCCAAGAAGCGAATTACATGCTTCTTTTTGGTGGTGTAGTCGCCCACATCGATCTTGGGACGGAACTTCATTTCCTTGGTTTCGATCTTGCTCTGGTTCTTACGCGCCTGCTTGGCCTTGATAGCCTGGTCGTACTTGAACTTACCGTAGTCCATGATGCGACATACTGGCGGCTTCGCCTGAGGTGCGATCTCAACCAAGTCATAGCCCTCATCATCGGCGATGCGCTGGGCTTGCTCGATAGGATAGATCCCCAACTGCGACCCATCATAGCCAATCAGGCGACATTCCTTAACCCTGATAGCCTCATTGAGCCTTGGTTCTTGAGCTGCTATGGTGCCCACCTCCTTCTTTCTCTGTTTCGGTGCTACCATGCACGAACCATGTTATATGCTGAAAAAAGAAAAACCTGCGATCACACGATTGCAGGCCACACGAATTCTTGCTTAGCAAGATTATATTCATATGACCCATCAGCAACCTTGCGGCGCCGAACCAGGTGGAAGCAAATGGCTTCTCTTGAAATCAGCTTTAGTAGAATACCATGTTTTCACTGCAAGTAAACGAAAAAGACGTTATTCGAGAAATATTTTTTTCGCTACTGCTTAACAAATGCAATCATACCCCCGCAATCCCAGACAGCAAAGTCATAACAACTGCTAAGAGAAACGGAACGGCAATCCCCACTATCGGCAATTCCGTATATAAAGGCAAACGACGTAGCGCGGGATATTTTCGCCATAACAACCGCCTATCAGAAAGTTCATAGGCAACACAGGCTGATGCCGGGGTTAAAAAAACGAAGTATTCAACCATACGGAACCACAACGGATATCCACTTTCAGGAATACCAGGACTTGGCCAGAAACAATTACCTACGCTTGCGGCAACTACGAAAAGCCAGGTTATACAGAGAAGCGCATTCCAGGCTAAGCCTAAGGGAATGGGTATTCTCTGTGCGAGCGAGAAAAGAGCACTCCTCCCCGAAACCACGTTCTTCCCACAACGACAATCAGGCCTAAACCTACCCGCTTTACTCTCGGCTTCCTCGGGGATATTGTCAAAATCACGCACATACTTATCAGTAGCAAGAGCAAATGCACGCTGCAGGTCTTCAACCGAGTCATAACGATTGCGGGGATCAAAAGCGCAAGCACGCTCAATAATCGAACGATACTCCTCGGGCACGAACGGGTGAGCAAAAGCAGACTCCCGATCAGCCACTTCAGCGGTACGTCCAGTCAAGCAATAGTACAGGACCATGCCTAAAGCATATACATCGCTTCGTGTGTCGGTTTGCCCGAAACCGTATTGCTCGGGAGGAGCATAAGCGCGCGTACCCAGATGGGAAGTGTCGGATGCACTGCCGCTACGGTACACTCGGGCAATTCCGAAATCGATTAGGAAGACCCTGCCATTTGAAAGAACGATATTCGCTGGCTTCAGATCACGATGAATCAAGGGAGGGTTAAAGTATTCATGAAGTTCACGAACGGCTTCACACACCTGGGGGAATGTTTCTTGTGCCAACTGAAACGAGGGGCCACAACGAAGCACAGCATCCTGCAATGTTTCACCCCGCAGATACTCCATGACCACTACAAGTTCGTCTTTCAGTAGGTAGACTGCATATATTCGAGGCAAATGGGAAAGATATGTACCCTGTTCTTGAGCTTGGTGAATGACGGCATAGGCAGAGCCAACTCCTGGACCGAACTTGAGATATTTTCGTATGAAAGGACCTCGCTCAACATAATTATCGGCAACGAAGGTCACCTTTTCCGTCACTTCAGATGCCGACCTCTTCATAACCTCATCAACGCGATAATGATTGTCGGATTCAATTAGTAACAAAAATGCTGATAGCTCATCAGCTTCATGCGCGCAACAATACGAGCAAACGCGGCCCTGTTCCCTCTTTTGGGGTACAGGGCCGCTAGAGCACTCACGTTCTTTCTTCGAATCGCTTTCAACTATTTCAGCGCTGAGAGGCATTTAGCAGATGGTTTCTTCCCCGAAACGATACAGTTCTTCGTTGACCTTTTGAAGGGTATAGCCCTTCTGTACTGCGAAGATAATAATGGCATCGCGTCGATTTTTGCAATAAAGCTCATTTGCTCCTGCTGCCTGCAGAAGGCGGTCGGTCTCTCGAAGACCTAGTTGCATGGCAAAAGCCAGCTGAAGCACTTTGTCTCGAGAAGCCTTCCGTGTTCCCTTGAAAATTTGATAACCGAACGTATCGTTCAAGCCAGCTTCGCGAACAACTTTCGAACGCTCAAGTCCTTTTTCATCAAGAAGCTGCTGTAGGTATTCAGCCAACGACCGCCTTGATGGATTTGCGCTCAAGAGGAAACTATTGGGATCGGGAGAGGAAAGCAGCTCGTTCAGCAGCTCCTCGGTTAATGGTTCCCTCACGCGACACTTCCTCCTTACGCAGTGCTTCCGTTTTCCCCTAACCATTTTAGCGACAGCCAAAGAAGTTTGCGGAACACAGGGATACCTAAAAGAGCCCCTCATCACAGATTGGCAATAGCGTAATCGGCTTCGCTTTCCGTGAACTGCTCACCGTACTGAGAGGTGAGCTGATCATGAATAGCAGATTTGGACATGCTGCCCTGATCCTGATACAGCTTTGCCTTTTCAAGCGCATTCGCATTCCAGTCAGCTTCAACGTTGTCGATAGCATACTGGGCGGCATCAGCTGGGAATTTCTCGCCATATTCGGAAGTTAGCTGATCATAGATGCCCTGCTTCGACATGTGCATCATATCGCTATATTGCTGAGCCTTCGCAAGAGCATTGCGATATTCGGCAGACACCGAAGAATCTGCAGCTGAAGATGTTCCGGAAGCAGAGTCAGACGCCGACGTCGACTCGGTGTTTGTAACGGAAGAAGCACTTGTTGAAGTGGTAGTTGCAGAAGAGGTTGCACTGTCCAATGCGCCACTGTACATACTCTGCGTTCCAAGCACCACCACACCCGACACAACGCAAATCACGATAGCGGCGATCGCAAGACCCTTGCCGCTTTTCTTGCCTTTCACGATGCCAACCATGCCAACAATTCCGAAAATCATGCCAAGAATTGCAAGAAAAAATGAGAAGTTGTTAATGATTGGTAAAAACGAAGTGAGCAGTGCAATGATGCCAAGAACGAAACCGGCAATAGCCATCCCGGATTTCGATTGAGGAATTGGCGGCATCTGCTGAGCAGGTTGAGGATGCTGCGGATTCCAATTTTGATTATTCATACACATTCCTTTCGCAGGTTCTTGCGCCTTACACAAAGCGCTTGATTAACTGCGAAAACAATAAAAGTCTTGGAATTGCATTTCATTAGCTGGCAGCTAATATCGGCATTAAATAGCCAATTAATGCCGCCGAGAGACATCGGCGGCTTAACAATTATCCCTACAACAAAACCAGCCACAGCAAAAGCTTGTGGCTGGAATCGTCAACTAAGAGACAGAAAAATTCTTTAGGTAATGCTATTCGCGCATAATAGAAACGGCAACCTTCTTGACAGTATTCGCCAAATTGCCAGTGGAATTCGCCTCATCGTAATCATAGGTAAGCGTTACCGTCCAAGAGTAGGGTAAATCTCCCGACTGCGCGGAACCGCTAAAGGTGTATGTTTCGCTGGTAAGCGTTTTGCGGTCAGGCCCATACGATGAGTATTCCTTGCGGTCGGGCAGCGTCACGCTCCCCTCTTCCACCCCCGAAAGCCCTACCTTACCAAGCAGGTTTTCCACGATATGAAATTCTTCAACAGCATCGGAAAAAGAGAGATTGCCATATCCCAGCAATGAAGTAGGGGCGCTATACGATGCCGCAGCAACCGTCCCATTGCCATCAAAACCCAAAGTAACGGTAGGCGTACCAGAAAGAGCGTCTCCCTTTTCGTCGGTGAGCACAACGGTCTCTTCGTTCGTGAAGCCTACAGAACTCATGGGGGCTTCATCCTGCACTGCGGCGCCATGCCCTATTTTTTGAACCGCATCATCATCTGAAAGACCCATGAGGCCAACTAAATTGATTACCTGCGTCGTTGCGTTGGTGACCGTTGGCTTGTTGCTTGAAGCCGCCTCTATAGCCTCTTTATCGTCCTGTGCCGCAAAGCTATGTAGCTCCGAGGCAGAATTGAAAGCAAACGCAACAGCCAAACCAATTGCGATCAAGGCCATGAGCGCAGCCAAGGCAATTAGCCAAGCTATCCCCTTCTTGGCCTTGAGAGTTTCATCGGTTGCAAACACCAGTCCTCCTTGGGGCTAACCATGCATAACAGCAAAATAAACAATGAAGGCAACCAAACACACAACCACTACCGCAAAGATAATGCGCTGCATCCCAGCCATGGGAACAGGGCCCTCCAGATCATCGCGGCCGTCATAGCTGTCGGTTTCAGCGGGTTCCTTTAGAGCCCCATCGGACGAAACGGATTCACCCGAGCCAACAGCATTCAGCGAAGAAAACCCTTCCTCGGAAGAAGACGCCAAATCACTCCGCCGCGGCTTTCCATCTAGCTGGGAAGGAGCATCCTGGGGATCGGAAGAGATGCCTCGATGCACGCCATGGGCATCAACGCGTACAACCTCTTC
>ENA-OYZN01000527-OYZN01000527.1-human-gut-metagenome-genome-assembly--contig:-NODE-527-length-16621-cov-5.162743_pt1 | contig 16621 bp, 12 predicted proteins | sample MGYA00243294_ERZ653483 | MGnify/ENA primary metagenome ERZ653483 (study PRJEB26926, sample SAMN06165155) | human gut metagenome | biome: ENVO:00009003; feature: ENVO:2100002; material: ENVO:00002003... | reverse complement strand
AACAGCCCCTTATAGGGGCAGAGCAAACCACCGGCTTAGCCGGTGGTTTTGATTTCTAGAAAGAATGACTGCCTAAGCTCGTGTCCATTGTTGTACAGGCGCCTCCCTCTGTAAAGATCAGGCTAAAATCGGACTTGCCGTTTGTACGGGCCATTTTTAAAACAAAGCGATTGCTTCCTTTTTTCAAGCGGATATTCAGACGGTGCAGATTCTCCGGAGTCCAGTTGTCAGTGCCGTCGCATTCTGCCAGAAGTTCTGCATCCTGCCAGAGAGAAAATTTGTCAGAATGACCGATTTGTAGGCATAATGTACAATCTTCGGGAGCATAGATGTCGCGTACCATATAGATGATACAGGGACCATAGAAATCCATCACGTCTTCCATCGTGAAACGGTCTGCATAAATCGATACGGGAAAGCCCAGATATGCGGGATCACGCTGTAACACTTTCGGCAGTACCGCCCTTTGCAGCAAATAGGGTTCCATATATTTTGCTTCCCATTTCGCTTTCATATTTAAATGAAACTGCCGAATATTTGTCAAGCTCTCATCCGGTGTCTTTCCGCCTAAGCCAGAATAGTAGGATTCACAGGCGCCCGGCGCAGCAACCTCCGTAACATTTTCCCAAAAAGGCCCATATACTTTCCAAAGCTGTGCGCCTGCCAAGCCAAACGATGCGCTTTGCGCTCGCCCGTCAGAAAGAAAAAACCGAATCTGGAATAAATTTTTATTCCAGAGTACAGGTGCATCCGCGTTTGCAGAAATCCGGACGATGATTTTCTCCGGCGTAGGGCCGGCATGAAAGACAACGGAAGAAAGCTGAATGGTAAAATTCTCCGGACCCGTTACATCCACAGTGCCGCGAATCTCTTCCTCTGCTTGCAGTTCCAGGACGATCTGGCGCGTTTCGCCGAGTGAAATTACGGGCTCCTCCTTTTCATACGAGACGGAAACCCGGAGAGGGTCCTGCGCTATAAAGGCTGGGGCATGTGAAATATCATCTGGTAAATCCGTAAAATTGACAACCTTATTGAGAGCAGCAAAAGAAAGCGCCGCGTATGCGGTATCAACTGCCAGGTCGTATACACGATCGGAACGGCGCTCGGTCAGTACTCCCAGCTTGTATGTTTGCTCCGGAAAATGATGCTTTTGCATTAAAGCATCGCCGCCAGTCAGGATCCCCAATACGGCGCCGACAGTAGCACACGTACAGTCTGTATCAAATCCGCAATTGAGTGCGAGCATGGTGGTGGAAATCAAATCGCCTGAGCCGAGCAAAAGGGCAAGACCTATGATCCCCATATTCTGATATAGATTGGTACAATCAGAATGCCCGTAATTGCGCAGAAGCAGACCGTATACGATTCGCCAGTCAGAAGTGTTAGCACACCAGTCGATTATATCGTGTATCAGACGCGCAAATCGTCCGCCGCAGGGGATGTAATGAAGTGCCTCCTCCATCAGACTGCGGATATCGTTTTCCCAGAAAAATGCAAGCGATTCCAGCGCAGCTAAATACTGCTCTGCGGTAATCGATTCTCCGGCGTGATCCAAACAGCCGTCCATTGCAGCATATGAGGCGGCAAGAGCGGCGTCTCCCGGCGCAATACAGGCCCATATTTCCGAACGGATTGGGCAGCCCATACCTTCCAAATAATAATTGTTGTTATATTTCCCAGAGAGCGGCGGATGGATTCCGAGCGCATAATTTTTTTTGAATATTGCGTATTCTCCAGGAGAATAGGGGCATTTTTCTGCAAAAATATCGGCTAAATCTTCAGATGTAAAATTTGCACCTTTTTTTTCCAGAACTTCAAGCCATAGCACTTGTAAATCCAGATCGTCATTTGGAAGCATGTCTTTGATTAACTCCGAAGAATATTGTACGTTTAAAATCCCTTTGTATCCCTCATATGGGGCGCCAATGGTTCCGGATACGCATTTTCCAATCCAGCAGCCATATACTTTATCCAAAAAAGTTGACCATTTTAAATTCATATTATATTTACCTCTCTTTTTTTACTTGTCTATCTGTGAATGGTTCCATGAGTAGATCCGACAGATTTCATTGCTTTGACCATCCCGTTTTTGTCAATGTGAATCAGATTTTTATCGTAGTCACCGTCATATCCGTTACAGTTACGTTTAAATGCTTATTGATATCCGGAAAAATCGGTACAGCCAGATTATCAGGATAAAACAAATTCGAATTTGGAGTTGGCTTTTGCGGGCCCCCTTCTTTTCTCATTTGAGCAACTAGCAACACGAAAGATACAGACAGCATTTAATAAAAATACTTTTCTCAAAAAATATAAGAATTTCACTAAAACAAACCTCCCTCTCTTGTAGGATTACTATATCGCAATTTCTGCTTGAAAACAGTGACGATTTCGGGAGAAATTTATTGACTGTTTTTGCACCAAGCCTCTGCAATAAGAAAAAATAGATATTTTTATAATTGAATGGAAAGAAGACTTGTTTTGCACAATGAAAATGTGTATACTGAAAAAGAAGAAAAAGTATGAATAGGAAATTGATAGATGTCCATAGAAGAACTGATCGATGACTTTTTAACCCCATACAGTGAAGAAGAACAATTTTACAAAAATTATCATTTGGCACGGCAGTCACCAGAAACATTTCAGCAGTTTCTTTCACAAATCGACGCGTCTATTTCTTCCCGTTTTTATATCCCGGAAATAAATTCTAATGTACACAAGCTTTTTGAGGAAACGCATATATTTTCTTCTTTAAAGAACAATATTCTGATTGAAAAACATCAGCGGTATACGCCTCCGTTTCGCCATGCGCATGATTTTTTTGAAATGATCTATGTATGGCGCGGTACTGGTGAGAATACCGTAGAAGACAATCTGGTACAGATGAGAAATGGCGATATATGCATATTGTCTCCGGCGATCTTTCATACGTTGGGCGTATTTGATGACAGTATTCTGATTAATATTTTAATCAAGAAAAGTACGTTTAATGAGACCTTTTTTCCGCTGCTTTCTAACGACAATTTATTATCGGTTTTTTTTACAAAAGTGTTGTACACAAAACAGGCTGATAACTATGTAATTTTTCACACAGAGGGGGATCTTATCGTCCGGGAACTACTGTCTTATTTAATTCGGGAATCACTACTTACGATACACGATTCTTACAGTGATTTATTACGAGAAAACTTGTTAACCACAGTATTTGGATATTTACTGCGCGGGCATGCGAGAGACGCGGAGCTGTCCGGCAAAAGGCATACCCAGACGGCTCATATGGCAAACGTATTGCAGTTTCTGCAGGATCATTACAAAACTGCAACACTTGAAACAACGGCACGACATTTTGGGTATACTGCCTCCTATTTGAGCAGGCAGATCAAGGCGGCTACAGGCAGCTCGTTTTCTAAATTTCTTGGCGAACTGCGATTTAAAAAAGCATGTATGCTACTATCCGGAAGTATGCTGCCGATCCAAGAGATCAGTGAAATGGCAGGCTTCGGGAGCACAGAGCATTTTTATAGGACATTTAAACGCATGAGCGGAGAGACGCCTGCTTCTTATCGAATGCGCCATCATCAATAAATGAAAATCTGCATATAAAATGCTTGACAATAGATCAATATCTATGGCACTATATAAATAGTTCGCACCATATCCCATTTGTCCCTCACCCTAAAAGCTTAAATCTATGTGGATAAGGAGCGAAAAATGAATGAAAAAGAAAAAAATATTTTATATGTTGCTTCCCGTTTTGGCAATTTCGGGAATGTGCGTGTTTTCTGCATGTGATGCAAAACAAACACCGGAAACAGTGAATGGGGCCAGCGATAAGGGATGTGACAATATCCTTATTTCCGTACCGATTTGGCGGGATAAATGGGTCAATGAGAAACATTTTAATCTGCTGCTGGATGCGGAGGTAGATCTGGTAGTAGCCGTTACTGGCGTGGAGAATGAAACGTTTGACACAAGCAGGCATATGCTTGCAATGGCATCGAAAACAAAACGTTCAGATGGCCGTATGATCAAAGTTCTTGTCCATTCCAGAGCGATGACGGATGAAATTTTGGATTATACCGAAGAAGAAATTCAAGAAATGCTTTCCGAATTCAAAGGTCACGAAGCGCTCGGCGGTTATCATATTGTAGATGAACCTTACAATGTGCAGCCGTTTACGCGTGTTGAGAAAATCATTAAGAATTATGATCCGGAAAGAATTGCGGATATCAATTTTCTCCCAGGAATGGCGTATGGATCCTATAAAAACTTTTATGGAGTTGTTGATGACTATCTGAAAGTCATGGGAGATGACGCCTCTTATCTTTCCTTCGATAATTATCCTTTCCCGCAGGGCGAAGGTGCGGTAAATGAAAGCGACCTATTTGGAAATTTTGAAGCAATCCGGAAAGCAGGACTTGAGAATGATGTCCCGACTGCATTTTACCTGCAAGCGGTAGGCGGTTTTAACAATTCTTACCGAAAGCCGGACGAAGGCACACTGCGTTATCACACCTCTGCGGCATTGGCTTACGGTTTTAAATGGTTAAAATATTGGTCCTGGTTTGTGCCTGACTACGGAACAGATCCAGCAGTTACTTACAATGACTATAGTGACGCAATCATCGGAAAGGACGGAGAACCTACCGAGATGTATGCAGTTGCATCGAAACTCCACAAAGAAATTCACAATGTCGGAACAATTCTTGCAAAATCTGACGCATCGCTTGTATATCATACGGGAGCAAAGTCCAAATGTGTGGAATATGAAAAAATTCCCAGTCAATTCTTTATCCGCCCGGACGCCGACGAATATGCGATCCTCTCTGTTTTTACACATAAAACGACGGGAGAGCAGTATCTCATGATCGTAAATAAGGATATGACGGCAAAACAGAATATGAAATTCCATCTTGAAAATATAGATTCTCTGGCGGAAATCGACAAAACGAAGCCAGGCGGAGTTTTAAGAGACGATGGCGTACAAAAAGGAACGCTTTGTATTTCACTTGATCCGGGTGATTTTGCATTTTATAAAATAAACGGAACCGTATCAATAACGGAAGAAAAGCAGGAGGAGAAAGGAGAAAATCTACTTTCTACTGCAAAAATAAAGGCAAGCGCTTCGGAAAGCGGAAATGGTTGGTTTATACACAATGCTTTTGATGGAAGAAACTACTCTATGGCGGCCTCAAAAGGCTGGAAAATTTCTTCCGAAGGGGAGCAGTGGCTGGAATTTGATCTGGGAGAAATCCATAAATTCAACCGCTTGAATATCTATCCGGCAGGCACGGCAGAGAATTGCGGCGCTGGATTTCCAACTAAATTTGGAATCTATGTTTCGGAGGACGGTATAAAATGGACGCTGCTTCAGGAAAATGATCATATTCCAAAACCGGAATATACAGTGCCGTCGTTTTTGCTTGAAGAAACACAGAGCCGTTTTGTTAGAATTGTCTTAGAAGGAAATTTCGACGGGTTCGAATTAGCAGAATTGAAGCTTTTCTACGATGAGGGAGCATATGAAACAGAAAAAACACTTTATCAGGCGCCTGTCGTAACAGAAGGAGAAAATATTGCGATTGGCAAAACGCCCTTTGCGAGCGGTTCGGCATATGAAAGCAATATCGATAAATGGGGGCTTGCCTATATTAATGACGGGTCTAAAATGGGCATGGAAAGCGACAAGAAGGAAACAAACGGCTGGATGTCAAACGCAGTGACAAATATTAAGGATCCGACCTTTGTCGGAATTAACTTGGGAAATGTCTACAAAATAAACCGAGTCGACGTATATCCGCGAAAAAGTGGTGAATATTTTCCAGTCGATTTTGACGTCCAAATATCGCTTGACGGCCAGAACTGGAAAACAGTTGCAGAGCGGCGTAATGAAAGTGAGACTCCAAAAGGGCGGATGATTGAATTCGCGCCGGTGGAGGCTAGATACGTAAGAATCTTATCTGTGAAGCTTTGTGGAAAATATGTCGATTTTGCACAGGGATATTTAATGCAGCTTTCAGAAATAGAAATATTTGCAGTGAAATAGAACGCTATATGGTGTAAGTTTTATAAAAGCGCGTGTCTTTTCTGAAAGATACGCGCTTTTTCTGAATTTTCGGCGATTTGAGATTTTGACTCTTAAAAGCTCTATTTACAATAAATGTCTGCTATTTCGGAACTCTTTGGGCGTCATACCAGTTTCTCTCTTGAAAACTACATAAAAATAATTGGGATTGGAATAGCCCAGTCTATCACTGATCTCTACGGCGGAGACTCCTTCCTTTAACCACTGCATAGCATACCTAATTTTAAGACTCGTCATATAAGCCATAACGCTTTTATCAGAAAACTTTCGGAATACTTTTTTCAGGCCGCTGATACTGAGCCCGCAGAGATCGGCAAGCTGAGATAGCGTCAATGCATCGCTGCAATGCTGTTCCATCATACGTACGATTTTTTTATAAGTTTCACTGCTTTTTGGCGTTTGAAAATGAACATCATCATGTTCTGCTTCCATCAGACTAAGCAGCAATAATTCTAATGAGGCTGCTATCGTATGGACAGAATGACGCTCTGAAAACGGCATCTCGTTCCCAATGCTTCCTACAGGAATATTTTGCCCATCAATATCGTTCTGCTGCTCCCAGCCTTCCAGGAGGAAGATTGCCTTTTTTAAAATATTGTGGAACTGATTTGCCTGTTCGTTCTCTAACTTCAGCACTTTATTACGAAAAAAGTTCATTCCGTCGCCGTCTGCCGTGAATGTCAGGAGAAATATGCGGAATGGTTTATGATTCACAGACCAAATGCGATGAAATTCCATAGGCTTATGGAAAACCAGCTGTCCCTCATTTAAAATAAAAGCTCGTTCGTCTGCCGTGATCCCGGCGGAACCTTCTGCGATATATACAATTTCCCAAAAATCATGAATTTCACCGTGAAAATAAAAATCCTTGGGACGAATCGCATCGACTGCTGTAACAATTGTTCGTACGGTAAATATGCGGGGAAGCTCCCATAGCGGCAATACTAACATCATAACCTCCTAAAAAGTATCTGATTTCGAAGTAAAAGTGTCTTAAATTGTATTTTATTATAATTTTAATCTGATACACTTATATTATAAAGCTTTTAAATTGTATGTAAATACTGAAAAGGGACAAATGGGATGAAAGAAACGATAAAACTGGCTATTATTGGATATGGACAAAGAGGAAAAGGATTACTCACAGGAATTCTGACTACTATGGCAGAGATGGACATTGAAATCGTAGGAGTTTGCGATTTCTATGAAGATCGGGCGAAGGCTGCTGCAGAATACGTACAGGATAAACTTAGAACGACACCTGTTTGTACTACCGACTATCGTGAATTACTACAGCGGAAAGAAATCGATGCAATTTTAATTTTTTCTGCATGGGAATCACATATTCAGATCGCAATCGATGCCATGAACGCTGGAAAATATGTCGGCATGGAGGTGGGAGGCGCTTATTCTTTAGAGGACTGCTGGAATCTGGTACGTACCTATGAGAAAACTGGCGTGCCGTGTATGCTGCTGGAGAACTGCTGCTATGGCCGGCGCGAAATGATGGCGCTGCGTATGGCGGAGGAAGGGCTTTTCGGCGAAATCGTACATTGTTCCGGAGGATACTGTCATGACCTCCGGGAAGAGATTGTGAACGGAGAATCCCTCAGGCACTATCGTCTGCGGAATTACCAGAAGCGGAATTGTGAAAATTATCCGACGCATGAACTCGGACCGATTGCCAAAATTTTAAAAATCAATCATGGAAACCGTTTTCTTTCGTTGGCGTCTTTTGCGTCTTGCGCAAAAGGCCTGAATGAATACGCGGCTCGTGTGAAAGGTGCAGATTCCCCACTTGCACGTATTCCATTCGCACAGGGCGATATTGTAACGACGGTTATTCGCTGTGCAGGAGGACAGAGTATTACTTTAACGCTTGATACGGCACTTCCGCGTCCTTACAGCCGCGCCTTTACAGTTCGAGGCACAAAAGGAATGTATGCAGAGGATACGGATTCTGTTTTTCTTGACGGAGTACATAACGCGGATGATTTTCATTGGAAGAAGCAATGGGGAAACGCCGTAAAATATGAAGAACAATATGACCATCCGCTATGGCAGGAATACAAAAAGAATATCTGCGGGGGGCATGACGGCATTGATTGGCTTGTATTCCGTGCTTTTATTGATAGTGTAAAGGCCGGAACAGAAGTTCCGATTGATGTATATGACGCCGCGGCGTGGATGTGTATTAGCACTTTGAGTGAGAACTCAATTGCATTAGGGGGCATTCCCGTATCAGTGCCGGATTTTACAAGCGGGCGCTGGATCTGCAGCTGAAAGGCAGAATACCAGAGCTGTAATAAAAGCATATAGGAGGATTGAATCAAACGATATGAAGAAAAAGATAATTTGTAAAATAGCAGCTTCAGCGCTTGCTATGATAACAAGTGCAATTTGTTGTGGCGGCTGTTCTGGTCGTAATGCAGATAAAATGATTGCAGGAACGCCTATTACTACAGAAGAGAATATCATGACGCTGGCAATTTTTAGTGATGTTCATATTGGAAAGAAAAATACCAGACCGGAAGAAAAGTTTACACATGCATTGGAAACCCTGCCGGTATTGGCGCCTTCTCTTGATGCAATTGCATTCGCCGGCGATCTCACTGATCGAGGTACCGATGCAGAATATCAAGAATTTATGAAGATCTTGAATCAGAACACGGATCAAAAACTCAAGAAAATTTATTGTATGGGAAATCATGAATATTTTCGCGATGGCATCGTACGTTATGGGGGAGAATCCAAAGCTTTTCTTGAAGAATGTCAGAAAGCTTACCAGAAAATCGTCTGTAAAGATTTAGATACTGACACGGTCATAAACGGCGTTCACGTGATATCTATCTCCGCAAGAAGCAGCGCTGCGGATTATAGCGCAAGTGAAGAATTCCTGATCTCGCATGTAGAAGCTGCCGCCGCAGAGAATCCGAATCTTCCAATTATCATTCTCTCGCATGAAGGGGCGGGCAGTTTTTTTGAGGGAGGCTGCGGAGGATATACGGCTAAGACGTTAAAATGCCTGCAGCAATATCCGCAGATCATTTTCTTCTCCGGACATACCCATTTCGCGCTTCAAGATGTACGTATGATACAGCAACAATACTATACTACGATGCAGACATCGACTTTAGGTGCTGATTTCTGGAATTATAGTTTCGAAGCAGAAGACCAGCCAGAAAATGCCGATGCCGCTTCTCAGGGGCTCTTTCTTCAAGTTAAAAAAGATGGAACCGCAGAAATTATCCGATATGACTATACAAACAATCAACAAATCGGAGAGACTTATAAAATAGATCCAAAAAATTTTATATATGACAATGAACAGAGAAAGAAGCTCGCAGAACGTCCTGCTTTTGCAGCGGGGGCTGTACTGGAACTTTTGCAAACAGAGAACCATAAAGCCATTTTAAAATTTCCGGCAGCAACCGTGCAGGACGATGTTTCGGGCGGGATCATTTATTCTTATAAAATTCGCATCACCGATACGGAGACAGGTAAAATTGCTTCGCATATTTCTATGATGTCTGATTATTATATGGGAGCCGCAGCAAAGAATGAGTATACTTATACCATCACTAAACTAGTTCCGGGAAAACAGTATACGGCTTCTGTAACGGCAGTTTCCGTATTCGACAAACGTTCGGAAGCATTGAAACTTGATTTTACAATGCCGGAATGACAACCGGATATTGAATATAAATAATTTTGAAAGGATGAGTTTTATGAAAAAGTTTGTTACTATGTTATGTGTACTCTGTCTGTTGTGCTGTCTGACGGCATGTGGAGAGAAAAAAGGCACAGAATCATCGGCATCGAAATCTCCTACAGCCACGGCCGCAGTCACAACAGCCCCGAAGCCGACGGAGAAGGCGAGTGAAGTGCCGAGCGAGAAACCAACGGTAGAAGCTACCACCGCTACGGCAACTTCTGCACCTTCTACAGAAGCACCGACCGCAAGTACCGGCCCGGTCGATATTACAAAGTTGACAAATGTTGCGCTGGATATGCCTGTAACAGAACAGGGCCATGCCTATGAATCCGATTGGTGGAATAAAAATTTCTTAACGGATGGATTCAAGATGGAGGACGATAACGAGGGTCAGACGAATGGATGGATGTCGGATGCTTCTGAAAATATCGACGATGAAACCTGGGTTTATGTGGATCTGGAAGATACTTACAAAGTGCAGGCAGTTGCTATCTATCCACGTGAGTCGGAATCCTTTTTCCCTGTGGCTTACGAAATTCAGCTGTCAAAAGATGCAGAAGCGTGGACTACCGTACACACTGTAACAGAGGATTATGGGTATCTGGATACAAATCGCGTATTTGAGATTACCCCGACAGAGGCAAGCTACGTACGTATTCTGGTTAAAGAACGTTGCGATTTGCTTCCCGGCGGAGGCATAAATGGATATATTGCAGAAATCTCTGAAATTGAGGTATATGCATAATGCGGATATTACAATTACAGTAATTGTACAAATTATTAAATAAAAACATAAGGATAGTCTGGTATTTATAACCGGACTATCTTTTTTGTATTTTATGAAGGAAGCCTACTTTTATTGAAATGGCATAATATAGTCCAATAAAATACAAGTAGTGTACTAGCTGATCAATTATTTTTATTCGGAGAGATACTGCTTATCTACAATGCCGTGAAAAAGATTGTGTCTCGTCTGAAAAATTCCTCGCAAAGGGATTGTCGTTTTGAGAAATATCGTGTATACTATATGAGTCTGTTTAGATGTCGACAGTTCATTTGTACCATCCTGTCGTAAAACAAAACCAGGACTGCTATTCATAATAAAGTGATGATAGTGGCTTTGCGTTTTGCAAGGCCATTTTCTTTTGATGGAGCTAGTTTTGCGTTTTGTAAAACTACTTTTTTCTTTTGGAGGAAGAATATGAATAATGAAAATTCACAATTAAAACAGTGTTCCCCTACAATTAAGACGTGGCTTAAAAGACAAAGAGAAGAAACTGTAATCTTACTAAGATGTATTCCCCCAACGGTTGTTTCTCTGTTTGTTGTCAGCGTTATCTGCATGAATCTACTTGCCAATAAAACGCTCGTTCAAACTGATTGGATCGCATTGGATGGTGGCATTTTAATATCTTGGCTGTCTTTTATGTGTATGGATATCATCACAAAGTATTTCGGACCCAAGGCATCCAATAAAATTGCAGTCTTTGCATCGGCGATCAATCTACTTACCTGTCTGATTTTTTATATCGTGAGTATCATTCCATCGAATGCGGATGATTACACAGCACTGAATGAGATCCTTGGCGGAACCTGGTTTATTCTTCTGGGAAGCACGATTGCGTTTCTCGCATCGGCGGTCATTAACAATTTTTTGAATTGGACGATAGGAAAAGCATTTCGAAGAAATCCTGACGGCAAACTCGCATTTGCAACCAGGACATACATATCTACTTTTATCGGTCAGTTTATGGACAACTTCATTTTTGCGGTTATCGTTTTTGTCGGCTTTGCACCGATATTCTGGGACGGATTTCATTGGACGATATTGCAATGTACGATGTGTGCTTTAACGGGAGCTATGGCGGAACTGATTATGGAGGTCATGTTTTCTCCGTTCGGTTATAGGGTTGTAAAAAAGTGGAAGAAGCACAATATTGGGCAGGAATACCTTGCCTATATCAAAGAGGGTTAATAAGATGAAAATACTGATAACGGGTACATCACAGGGAATAGGCAAAGCAATTGCCGAGCGATTTTTAAAGGAAGATCATGAGGTTATAGGAATCGACCGACAGAAAACAGGAATCGAATACAGGCGTTATACACATTACCAACTGGATGTCCGTGATTATGATAAGTTTCCCGATATTCCAGGCATCAATATTTTAATCAACAATGCCGGAACCCAAAACGAGGACGATATTGATATCAACCTGAAAGCACTCATTCACATTACCGAGAAATACGGTGTTCAGGATCAAATACGCTCTATTCTGAATATAGGATCGGCAAGTGCACACACAGGTTCGGAATTTCCCGAGTACTGTGCAAGTAAAGGCGGTGTGCTGGCGTATACAAAAAATGTTGCGATGCGAGTGGCCAAGTTTAAAGCGACTTGCAACAGTCTGGATCCCGGCGGTGTACTGACACCGCTGAATGAATGTGTGATGAATGATGAACGCTTGTGGGCACAAATCATGGACGAAACCCCTTTGAAAAAGTGGGCAACACCCGAAGAAATTGCACAGTGGGCATATTTTTTGACCGTAACAAATACCTTCTGTACGGGACAAAGCATTGTTGTTGATGGCGGAGAGTCTATTAACCGCAAATTCGTCTGGAAAGACTGAAAATCAAGAAGTATATTTAGTGCCGCATAAGAAAAACGTCTTACCTCTGTACGTGAGACTGGCAAAAAGACCTTGAGGAGTAGAGAGAACCCAGATATCGGTGTGGAAGACTACCGGGAACGTCTGCTCCTCTATGATTTCTAGCATTCCAGTTCCCTTTGACCGATTAACTGGATTTAAGCATAAAGAAAAGGTAGACAATATGGTGGTTTTCCATGTGTCTACCTTTCTCTTACAACTCCACTAAGCCGGTGGTTCTGATTACGATATTTGCTTATTCATATTTGATCTTATTCATTTTCTTTTTGTATAGAACAAAAATCACAATGCCGGCAATGATTGCAACCGCAGCAACAATTCCCACGATTACCTGCCAGCTAACGCCTCCTTCTTTCGAGGCGGAAGCCAGCCGTACAGACTCCCAAGCTTTGTTATAAAGTTCCTGCACGTTTGATTCCAAATAGTAGAAAGAATCGCAATTTTCTAGAATTTCAGCAGACGGATTGTAGATCCTGTTGTTGATATAATCTTCTCCCAGTTCCTGCAGCACTTCCGTATGTGGTGTGGAGTATTCAATATATTCTACATTATCGTATGCTATTTCCGTAGAACACATGAAATCGATAAATTTCATAGCGCCTTCCGTATTTTTGCTCGTCGTAGGGATACACATTGCATCAATCCAAAAATTGCTGCCTTCTTTCGGAATTACATATTCCAGAACAGATTCCCCGCCATTCAGCTCCGCGTTTTCATTCTGCATATAAAGCGCATCTCCGGAATAGGCAACTGTGAACGCATAAGAGCCACGGATCATTTTATCCTTTAAAATATCTACGCCATATTCGGCTACCAATGGTTTTTGCGCAATCAGTGCTTGCGATGCCGCATTAATTTCAGCTTCATTTGTCGTATTCATGCTGTAACCGAGTTTCTTCAGCGCTACCGCCATAGAATCGCGCATGGAATCCAACATCAGAATTTGACCTTTATATTTTTCATTCCAAAGAATAGACCAGCTGTCTACTACTTCATCCACTTTGTCTTTATTGTACAGAATGCCGAGTGTACCCCACATATATGGCACGGAATATTTATTCTGCGGGTCGTAACTCGTATTTTTAAACGAATCGCCGATAAAATGATAATTTTCCAGCTTTGTTGTATCAATTTCTTTCAGACGGTTCTCTTTAATCAGACGTTCAATCATATAGTCGGATGGAATCAGGATATCATATGGGATATTACTGCTGACCAATTTTTGATACATTGCTTCATTTGTATCAAAAACTTCATAGACGACCTCGTATTCCGGATATGCTTTTTCGAATTTGTCAACTGTAGTTTCTGCAATATAATCGCCGCAATTAAAAATGTAAAGTTTCGTTTTTGCAGCACCGACACTGACAGGAACACAAGACAGTAAAATCACGGCAACGACGGAAAACATAACAATACGGGTAAAAAGGGAAGAACATTTGTGCATTTTAAGCAACCTCCTTGTTTGGCTTTTTATTTCGAAAATTAGTGATCAGCAAAAGTATAAACACTACGACAAAAATAAACGTCGAAAGTGCGTTGATTGTTAGCGGAATTGCACGTTTCGTCATCGTATTGATGTACACGGAGAGTGTAACAAATCCCGGGCCAGATGTATAATAACTGATGATAAAATCATCAAAAGACATCGTAAAAGCGAGCAGCGCACCGGAAAATACGCCAGGCATGATGTCGGGAAGTATGATCTTGCGGAACGCAAATGCCGGGGTAGCGCCGAGATCTAGTGCAGCTTCATAAACGCTTTTATTCATCTGTCGAATTCGGGGCAAAATGGATAGAACCACGTATGGCACGTCAAAAATAACGTGTGCGATCAAAAGTGTCGTAAATCCGAGTGAAACCGATATAAATACAAAGAAAAACATCAAAGAAACACCGGTGACAATTTCCGCATTTAGCATCGGAATATTCAATAGTTTCATGGAAATATTTTTATTGGCAGGAGACATCTTTGCAATGATAAACGCAATATAGGAGCCGAGAATTGTGGCGATTACGGAAGCGCAGAGCGCCACGACAAGCGTATTGAGCAGAGCCTCTATCAATGCGTCATTCTGGAACATCTTTGTATACCACTGGAAAGAAAGTCCCGTAAAATTTGTACGGGTATCTCCTTTGTTAAAAGAGAACAGAATCATTACTAAGATCGGAGCGTATAAAAATAATAAAATGATAGCAAGATAAAAACGTTTCAGAAATTTCACAGCAGACCTCCGTTCTCCGCATCATCGTTATCAAATTTACTGAAAATCGACATGCAGATAAAAACAATGATCATCAAGATAAACGAAATCGCTGCCGCCGTATTGTTTACGCCGCCGGAACTGTTGGCGTTTCCGTTGATCTGAAATTCAATCAAGCTTCCGATTGTCCATACTTTGTTATTCAGAAGCTGTGGAATTACAAATGTTGTAATACAAGGCACGAACACCATTGTAATTCCCGAAATGATCCCTGGAATGGTAAGCGGCAAAACGATCTTTCGGAATACTGTTATTGTGTTTGCTCCGAGATCCCGCGCGGCTTCGAGGATCCGATGGTCAATTTTTAAAATCGACGTATAAACAGGCAAGATCAGAAACGGTAGAAAATTATACACCATACCAATAATGATCGCACCTTCCGTACCTGTAATGCTTCCAGAAATCAGGCCCAGTTTTTGAAAAAATTTTGTGACAATTCCTTGCTCATTTATTAAAGAGGAAAGTGCATACGTTCGGATCAGAAAATTCATCCACATGGGAATCAAAAACAGCACTGCTATAAAATTTCTGTGCCGCTCTTCCATATTGGCCAGAATAAAAGCAAGAGGATATCCGATTACAAGACATACGATCGTACTGATCAGCGCATATTCCAGAGAACGCCAGATTGCATCAAGATATTGACCATTCGTAACGGCTTCTTTTAGATACGCGAGAGTAAAATGAATACTGCCGCCATCCTGGACCTCGAAGATCGCATAAAAGAAAACCATTAAAAGGGGAACAACGGTAAAAATAATGAGCCACAAATAAACGGGGACGCATTTTAATGCATTGTTAATTCGCTTCGACAACTTCGCTGATCTCCTCTCTTTTTTTGATTTTAATCTTTTCCGCGGGAATATATAGTTTGATTTTTTGCCCCACGGTCACTTTTTTATAGGTGTGAACCACAAGAGTAATGTCCCCGCATTTTACCTGTATTTCAAAGTCATCCCCTTTATATTTGAATGTTTCGACTTCTCCCTCGAATACGTTTGGGGTGCCTTCCGCTAAAATGTCGCCGCTTTGCTCTTGCTGGGGAATAGTTTTTCCTTTTCCGTTCTGAATGGGTTTGGACGGTAAAATTACTTCAATATCCTGTGGAAGAACATATACGTTGACTGTTTCTTCTTGTTCAAATTCTGTGGCAGCGCGATTTCCGGAAGAAAGCGCATAATCAAGAGTTGTATTGCCAATATCCACTTTGTTCTCAGGCATGATCCATCCTGTCAGGATATTGAAGGGGATTCGCATAATCTGAATGTCAAACGGCGCAATGTTCATGCCGACTTCCGTACCAGCAGGTGTCATTTTGGTACTGTGGACTTTCCACTTGAAGCCATTCGATTCGACGATCATTTCATAATGGACGCCTTTAAAAAGTGTACTTGTCACGGTACCTTTCAACATGCCGTCTTCCGGAGAGACGAGTCGGATATCTTCCGGCCGGATGACGATATCCACATCTTCTTCTTTATCGAATCCGGTATCGACACATTCGAATTCACGTCCGGAGAACTCACACAGGCAGTCATGGATCATGACCCCGGAAAGCAGATTGCTTTCTCCGATAAATTGTGCGACAAATGCGTTTACGGGTTCATTATAAATATCTGAAGGTATTCCGATTTGCTGGATAACACCATTGTTCATTACAACGATCGTATCGGACATTGTAAGTGCTTCTTCCTGATCATGTGTAACATAGATAAAAGTAATTCCTGTTTTTTGCTGAATCGCTTTCAATTCGACTTGCATTTCTTTTCGTAGTTTTAAATCCAGAGCTCCCAGAGGTTCGTCTAGCAGAAGCACTTCTGGCTCGTTTACAATGGCCCTGTCTCTTATACACATCTCCGAGCCCACGAGACCGGAGCCTATCTCG
>ENA-OYZN01000501-OYZN01000501.1-human-gut-metagenome-genome-assembly--contig:-NODE-501-length-17252-cov-5.053788_pt1 | contig 17252 bp, 20 predicted proteins | sample MGYA00243294_ERZ653483 | MGnify/ENA primary metagenome ERZ653483 (study PRJEB26926, sample SAMN06165155) | human gut metagenome | biome: ENVO:00009003; feature: ENVO:2100002; material: ENVO:00002003... | reverse complement strand
GAGATGTGTATAAGAGACAGTGTTTGTAGCCATTCCGGCTGTCGTGATATTCCGGATCCTCTTCTTCCCGATCTTCCATCTGCTCTTCCAATTCCGTCTCCAGCATATTCTGGATCGTCCCGCCCAGCAGGTCTTTTAGCGCCTCCTGGATGTCCGCCGCCGTCTTGATGTCGTACCTCTCGATGAACTGCCCGATGATGTTCCGCTTCTCTTTTACAGAAAAAGTTGAACAGGCTTATCGAACTGACCTAAGATATAAGAGCGGAAGGCTTCCTCTGTTTTTTCATCCATTTCCGAAAGCTCATTTCTGTAAGTCACCCGGGACTTATAGTGACCGGAGCGCTCCCTGTACCAGCAATCAGGCGCTCGGTATTTTGCCGGGTTTATCTCGCGGTCAATCAGATAAAGGATAACATCGTCGGTACGGATTTTGTACCGGCGTGTTTTTTTGCCGCTGTCCTTGCAAGGGACTTTCCCGCTTTGGAGCAGGAAGAGTGCCGTCGCTTTGCTGATATGGGCAATGCGGTAAAACTGATCCTTCGTGATGACCTCGGGGTACTCACGACGAATGGATTCGTAGAAATCAAGTTTTTCTTTCATGCTGATAACCACCTTGTTTTTTCTTGGCATAGGTAGGTGTTATCTGCATAGCACTCGCTGTTTTCTCCCCGAGTTCTCCCCATTCTCCCGATAGCCAGCCTTTTTCTCCCCAAAATCGGGAAATACTCGAACTCCTTGTGCCATCGGGCTTTTCGGGATTTCCGACGCCAAAGGGCGCTGAAACCCTTGATTTTATGCGGGTTTTTAAGCTCCCGTGATTTCTGTCATAGTCTCTTGTCTTCTTCCAAAGTCGGGATAACGACACCGACTCGAAATCAGGTGTGCCCCTCAAAGGCACCGTGGGTTCGAATCCCACCCGCTCCGCCAACGGCGCTGTTTTGTGCGATCTATTCGCCAAAACAGCGCTTTTTCGCACTTATTTGCTGTTATCCTGGCAACAGCTTTGGCTCCAGTGCAAAGTCGAGGCTGGTGACAAGCGTCTCGGCAGAGTTGAGCTTTTCCGTGTAGTCCAGATGCGAGTAAATGTTGGCCGTGGTCGAATAATCGCTGTGACCAAGCCACTCCTGTATATCCTTCATCTGGACACCGTGGGCGAGCATCAAACTTGCGCAGCTGTGACGAAGGTCGTGGAAGCGTATGCGCCGCAAGCCGTGCCTGTCAAGCAGCTTCGGAAACGCCGCTGAGATGTAGTCCGGTTTTATCAGTACTCCCATCTCATCTACGCAGATGTAGCCGAGAAAGTCACGGCAGTAGCTGCCGCCGCACAGTTTCCTCTGCTTATTCTGCTGGTCTTGAAGATAGAGCAGACGCTCTTTGAAGAACGGCACCAGCGGCAGCGTCCTCATGCTGGACTTGTTTTTCGTCCTGTCTGCGGCGATCATCACCTTTTTGCCGTCGATGCGGCAAGTCGTCACGGTGTGGCGTATGGTGATGGTGTTGTTTTCAAAGTCTATCGCGTCCCATTTTAGGCCGATAACCTCGCTTCGCCGCAGACCGTAGAACGCTCCGAACAAGATGGGTATCTCCAGCTTCGTGCCTTTTGCTGCGGCAAAAAGCTCGTTCAGCTCGTCGCTGTTGTAAAAGCTCCCGACAAATCGGGCTTTCTTTGGCAGCTCGACGTGATTCGAGGGATTGTTCGGAATCAGCTCCAGCTTCACCGCCATGTCCAGTGCCTTGTGTATGTTGGCGTGGTAGTGTATGACGGAGTTTGCGGAGACGGTCTTTATTTTCTCGTCATAAAACGCCTGTATATCGCGCGGCTTCAGGGCTGAGAGCCTTATTCCGGTTTTCCTGAAATAAGGCACGGTAATGCCCTTGACCATTTCCGAGTACGACGAGAAGGTCACCGGCGAAACGGAGCGTTTGATGACGTCCAGCCAGCTCAGCATAAAGTCCGCAAACAGCACATCGCCAGTCAGCGACGTGACCGGGACAGCCATGGCCGGCGCTGTCGGTTTCGGCTCCTCGGCCTCCGGCTTGAACTCGATCCGCGCCTGCTGCAAAAGCTCGTCGGCCTTGCGTTTGTTGCCCTTGACGGGCAGCGATGTTGCGATCCACTTGGATTTTCGCTTTCCGTTTGAATCTTTATAGTTGAGGACGATGTAGAAATATCCTCGCTTTTCTTGCAGGTGTCCGGCCACCATATAGTTACCTCCTTCCGAGTGAGCCGTATTACCCGCCGTTGACACTTTCAGTATAAACGGCGGGTTAAAACTTCGCAATGATACGGCTACGCCCGTTGGATAACTTTAAGGAAGCTGAGAATGTGTATCTTCGGAATCTTGTAGGTCCTGCCTACTTTGAAGTGCTCGATTTTATTGTCCCGCAGGAGGACATAAGCAGTTTTGCAGCTGATGTCGAGCATCCGGCTCATCTGCTCGACGGTCACAACATCAGGATAATCGCGGAACATGACGCGATATGCCTCGCGGCCAGTCATGGCAGCGCACATATCTGACTCCTCCTTCGTAAGCGGCACTGCCGCCAGTGGTTTCCCGCCAATTTGCCACGCACCCGGCGGGTAGGGGGTTACAGGAGCTGCTTTTGGCCAAGCTGTCTCAACTCCGCAGCGTCGGTCGAGCCGTGCGCCGCAGGGCTGCCCCCAAGTCTACGGGGGCGCTTGCGCGAGAATTTATTGTCTCCCCGCGCTTTCATTGCAAAGCGGCTTGCCAAAGCCGTTTTTGGGGCCGCGTTCATCGCTCCGGCTTACGCCGTCATTGCGCCGCGCCCCGCGTCGCTGGGCCTCTCAGCCCACGCGGGCAGTTAACTCCTGCACCGTGTATTCAGTTGTTTAGTGACCGGAAAATGTCCTCCTATATATACGGACACTTCTCGGCCATTTTTACACGCCTTCATAAAACTTTCTCCTCAAATTTTTTATCGAACGCCGCAGGCAGTTGTAAACTGCGCTCTCCCGCACATTTTCCTGTCTGGCGATCTCCTTTATTGACAGATCCAGGCCAAAATGCAAGAGGATACGGACGGCCTGCTTCGGCGGCAGCAAATCTATGGCCGTGTATAGCCTGTGATTTTGTTCTCGCGCGATTATCTGTTCGTCCAACGGCGCTTCCGAAGCGGCCTCGCCGTATTTGTCAGGAGTCTCGCATAGTATCTCGTGCCTGCGCTTATTCCTTGCGATGGCGGCTTCTTTTCGCTCAAACTCGCAAAGTGTCTCATACACCTCGTCGCTTACGTCGACGTACTCGTCATCACCGTAGGCATCCGGGTACAGCTCGCGCAAATTTACTCGCTTCATCAAGGCGCCTCGACCGCCTCGGTGACGAACAGTCCATAGTGCTCCTGTAAAATAAAACGGACGATCTCAAGCTGCTCGTCATCCAGCGTGCCGACATAATCGGCCAGAGTGCGTTTGTCCACCGCACCTGCGCAGCTGTACTGCACCAGAGACATGGACGTGAGGTAAACAAGCATATTTTCAGACGGCACAGGGAAAGGCGACGGCTGCATGGCTATCGGAACTGCAAACACATAGGTTGAGTAAAACTCGTCTGCGTCGTTTTGCAGCAGAAGCACAGCCCGTGCACTGCACCTGTTCCCGATGCGCGGACCTGTCTTGGATAGATATATGTCGCCGCGGCGGTAGTTTCTTACGTTGTTCATTTTCGTGACCTCCTGATTATTTGAATGTTTGGATGTATGTCAGGTAGTCACGGGTATTTCGTACTGTAACACTCCCAGGACATAAAAACTCCTTTCTGCCGGGGACGCAGAAAGGAGTAAAAAAACAGGGCCGCATGAATGGTATAGTAGTACCACAAGATAGACCACGCCTCAGCGTGATCTGTATCATGCGGCACTAGGGTGACTACACCATTCGGCGGCCCCACGGCTCAGCCAATGACTCGTATTATTTAATTGGTTTCTCAGTAGTATCTTGCCGATTTCACACGTCTCATGCTGAGAACATCAAAGACAGTTGTGCGTCCGCATTTGCTGCATTTGGACTGGACGTGCCCCCTTGTGTCTCCGTAAACTATAATAGAATTGTGTTTACAGTACGGACATTTGAGGAATCGTGGCTTTTGGTTGGCAATTGCCTCCCGCGCCTTGGCAATTTTCCGCTGCAACTCTTCCGGAGGCATTGTAGTATATACTCCCGCTCTGCTCATGCATAACTCTCCAGTGAATCCGTGGTGATGAATCCGAGCTGCCGCAGCCTCATAGTCAGGGCAGAACGTGACACCGAAAACCGGAAGCACAGGTGCTCAATAATGAGCCGACTGCGCATGGTCGGGAACCTGCCATGAAATACGATGAGAGACTCCCGGTGAAGCTCGTGGATGGCCTGTTCCAACCGGCCTGCCGGCATGAGCAGCGCCGATCCAAGCGCATTGGCCTGCCACTCGTGCCAGTCCTCGCGCGTCTGCAGCAAGTGTGGGTGGCGCGCCATGCACAGTGCATAAGGCTTTCTGCAAGCCGCTGTTCCCTCCGCGGCTTCAAGCTGGAATAGTATTTGGTGCGCGCACTCGTGAGCCAGTGTGAAGCGCCTGCGGCGTGTACCGATTATGTTATCTGATAACACGGCGAGGCTCTTGTCCAACAGCACCTGATTGCGCTTGAGAGAGATAACTTTTGTAACGCCGCATGACCTGACAGTATACTTGGTTCCTTTGTATGCCGTCACACCAAGGACGCTGCCGTCATCAGAGAGACGGGCATACGCGACGCTCAGGCTCAGATAATCACTCGCAAGGCGCTCAATAGGAAAGCAGAACGACCCTTCGGCAGCTGCTGATGTGTATCTGTAGAAATCTTCTGACACCGCGACAGCGATGTGCTCAATATCTGCATACGAAAGAATCATGCTTTAGCCTCCACGAACCACCTGCTGCCTTCGCTGAACAGATACGTCTCCCGCCCGGAGATTTGCACTGTGTAGCGGATGCCGCCGCCGCTGACCTTGTTCGAGGATGCCCGGCACTTGTAGAGGACGCGCTCTATTCGGAACGAGCGGCCGTTGCTCCAGCGTATCGCACGGGGCTGTACAGCGCCCTCCTCATCTATGTCCACGTTAACAGAAACATATTCCTTGCGGCACTGGGCATCCACGTCAATACCTCCCTTAAACAGTGTGTTGACAACTCTGTATTTCCGGTGATAATATGTGAGCAAGAACAATATTTCTTATCACAGGCGAAAGTATAGCATAGAACATAGTTGCTTGTCAACGCCAAAATAAGAAACATATTTCTGGTTGAAGCAGAAAGGGGTGCCGCATGGCGTTTAAGGACAATCTGCGCTCGAGGCGCGAGGAACTTGGCATGACGCAGTTGGAGCTGGCGAAGGCCGCCGGTATAACCACGCGCACAATATATAATTACGAGTCCGGGGAGCGCCGCCCATCTAACATCGAAGTGGTTCAGCGCATCGCCAATGCGCTGGGCAGTACCACGGAGGAGCTTCTCAGCAACGGCGAGACGCTTGTAGTCGCGGCGCACGAGCGCGGCGGTGCAATGGCTGCGAGGGACATTAATGAGCTGGTGAGCGAGGTAACAGGCATGTTTGCGGGCGGCAAGCTCAGTGATGATGCTCTCGACGGAGCGATGCGCGCGCTCAATGAGGCGTACTGGATAGCCAAAGACAAGAACAAGAAGTACGGTCGGAAAAAGAAGAAGGACGTTGAGGAAGCATGACGGCGAAGCAGCTTACCGAGATTGGTGAGAGGCTTGTGAAGCGCTGCGGTACGCGCGACCCCTTTGAGATTGCGAGGCAGTTGGGTGCAGAAGTGCTGTTCTGTCCAGACTTCGGCAGCATGAAGGGGATGTACCGCGTCGTGAAGCGCAACAGGTTCATCTTCCTCAACCGCGACCTGACGCCGCAGATGCAGCGCATAGTCTGCGCGCACGAGCTTGGCCATGACCAGCTCCATCGCCGTCTGGCTGCGAACAGCGCGCTGCAGGAGTTCATGCTCTACGATATGACGGCGAAGCCAGAGTATGAGGCCAACATCGTTGCCGCCGAGATACTGCTCGATACGGATGAAATCCTCGACTATGTGTATAACTACGGCTATACGTCAGAACAGATCGCCCGGGCCATGGACACGGACATAAACCTGGTCGCGCTCAAGGTCGCGCACCTGGCCGAAACCAACCGCGGCCTTCACCCGGCCGAACACCGTTCAGATTTCTTGAAGTGAGAAAGGAGCTGACCGAGCGTGGAGCGCACATACATCGCCATCGACCTCAAGAGCTTTTACGCCTCGGTCGAGTGCAGAGAGCGAGGACTTGACCCGCTGGACACCAACCTCGTCGTGGCAGACGAGAGCCGCACAGACAAAACTATCTGCCTCGCCGTCACGCCCTCGCTCAAGAGCTACGGCATCGGCGGCCGCTGCCGCCTGTTCGAGGTCAAGCAGCGCGTGCGAGAGGCGAATGTGGGCCGCCGCCACGATGCGCCCGGGCGCTGTCTCACCGGCAAGTCGCATTTCTTCTCGGAGCTTCAGCGGGACCCAAGCCTCGCCGTGGACTTTCTCATCGCGCCTCCGCGCATGGCATACTACATGGAGTACAGCACGCGGATCTACCAGGTGTACATGAAATACGTCGCGCCGGAGGACATCATAGTCTATTCAATAGACGAGGTGTTCATGGATGTGACGCGCTACCTCAAAACCTACGGCCTGACGCCGCGTGAGCTGGCGATGAAGATGATACTAGACGTGCTCACTACGACCGGCATTACGGCGACGGCCGGCATAGGTACGAACCTGTACCTATGCAAGATTGCGATGGACATAGTCGCAAAGCACATACCCGCAGATAAAAATGGTGTGCGTATAGCTGAGCTGAATGAACGCGGTTACCGCGAAAAGCTGTGGAGCCACACACCACTCACGGATTTCTGGCGCGTGGGAAGAGGGTACGCCAAGAAGCTGGAGGAGCACGGGATGTTCACGATGGGCGATGTCGCGCGGCGCTCGCTCACGGACGAGGAATTTTTCTTCAAGCTCTTCGGGAAGAATGCCGAGCTGCTGATCGACCACGCCTGGGGATATGAGCCGTGTACGATCGAGGCCGTGAAGGCATACAGACCCGCTAGCAACAGCCTGGGCTCCGGGCAGGTGCTGCATGAACCGTACACGGCGGAGAAGGCTAGGCTTGTGCTGCGGGAGATGGCAGATGCGCTTTCAATGGACCTGTTTGCAAAGAAGCTGGTCACTGACCAGCTCGTGGTCACCATCGGATATGATGTGGAGAACATCAAGGACGCAAAGCGCCGTGCGCAGTATAAGGGTGAGGTCGTCCGTGACGGCTATGGGCGTTTGAAGCCCAAACATTCGCACGGGACGGCCAATTTGCCGTGCTATACGTCCTCGACGAAGCATATAATGGACGCAGCGGCTGAGCTCTTTGACCGCGTGGTGGATGAAAAATTGCTGATACGACGCCTGAATATAACGGCTTGCCATGTGATACCGGAGGCTGATGCACCGAGTGAGGAAACGCCCGAGCAGCTTGATCTTTTTACGGATTATACCGGGCTTGAGGCAGAGCGCGAACGCGAAAACGCCGCGCTGGAGCGCGAAAAGCGCAAGCAGGCGGCGCTGTTGAAGATAAAGCAGAAGTACGGGAAGAACGCTGTGCTGCGCGGCATGAACTATGAGGAGGGCGCTACCATGCGCGACAGGAACGGGCAGATAGGAGGGCACAAGGCGTGAGCGAATATGACGACATAATAGATCTACCGCGCCCGAGATCCGCGCACGAGCCGATGCCGATGAGCGACCGGGCGGCGCAGTTTTCGCCCTTTGCCGCGCTCACGGGGTATGACGCCGCCATAGATGAGACGGCGAGGCTGACAGATGAGCGCATAGAGCTGAGCCCGGACGAGCGCGAGGAGCTCGATTACAAGCAGCAGTACCTCGCCGCACTTGATTCTCCGACCATGACCATCACCTATTTCGCCCCCGATGAACGCAAATCCGGCGGAGCGTACATGACGCATACAGGCGTCCTCAGGCGCATCGACGAGGTGGAACGCACGATGGTGTTTGAGGATGGTGCGAGCGTGCAAATCGACGAGATTATCAACCTATCGTAAGATTATCCCGCGTGAGGGCCAGAAATTGCATTTTAATAATAATAGGTCGACACTCCAGCCGATCATATTTATAATTACTCATATACATATTATGGACATCATTTGTGGACACCCGCTGATGTCATCCATTCTGAGGATGGCAAATGCCTTCTTTGCAATAAGCTCGTCAATTATAATAAGATGATAAGCAAGTACTAATTAAGGAGAACGCGAATATGAGTAAACGCATATTATCAGTTATAATGATACTGTGCCTCATAATGGCAATGGTCCCGGCCACGTTTGCGGTGGAAGGTGAAACCTATGAGGCTGAAGTCTGGGAAAGCGCACAGCCTGATGGTGAAAGCAAAAAGTACAGCACAATTGAGGAAGCACTTCAGTCAATAAACGATAAAGATGCCTACATACGCCTGCTTCAGGATATATCTGTGTAGCTTACCTGGGACGAGTATAGTTCAACCTACTATGGACTTCGTCCTGATGCGGGTGATAACACTTTGACACTGGATTTGGGCGGACATACGCTGACTGCTGTCTGGCCGGAGAATATAAGTGTTACTGAAGATAGCGGCGCGTTTTGTGCGGCAATTGGTGTGTCAGGAGAGGGACAGGGTGAGTTTTCCATCACAAACGGAACCATTGTCCTGTCAAAGGTAAAGGGCAGTTTGGAGCCGGATTTAATAGCGAACTTTGCCGTAATCGGTGAGGACTTTCCTAATGTGAAGCTGAGTTCCGTCGAGATCCTGCAAGAAGACTCCGGCGAAGGTTCAATACTTGCTGCTGTTTCAAATGCCCCCAGAAATAACTGGTACTTTAACTATGAGTTTGAAAATTGTGTGATAAAATTAGGGTCTGCCGTGCCGGCCACAATGAGTTTACTTACGGATGTATAATGAGGAATCTGAGGACTTAGCACAGATCATTTCCGGCGACTATGAGTGTTTGGAAGACCCATATGGAATAGGTGACGATACCATACAATACGATTCAGAGAGTGTGATGGATGTTGACGGAGTCGAAACTACTGTCATTGTCTCTGACGCCACCACCGCCATGATCGTGGATGACGGCAGCGCCTACCTCTATGACACACTTCAGGACGCGGTAAACGCGGCTTCGCGCCGTATGGATGAAAATGGCGATGTAAACATCCGCCTTCTCCAGCAGCCGGGAACTGATACGGTTAAACTTTCAGTTGGTGTGGATGCCGCCAGCATAACTATCTCCAAGCTTGATGAAAGCAGCGACGACATTAACTTCAGCGAAATCACCATGACCGATTCCAGCGGCAACAACGTGATCGTCGCCGAAGATGGTACGCTCAGCCCCACCATCGCCGTTACCGGCGTAAAGCTGGACAAGACTTCTCTCGACCTTACCATCGGCGACAGCGCAACGCTTATTGCGACAGTTGAGCCGGGGAACGCAACCGACAATGCTGTCACTTGGAGTAGCAGCGACTCGGCAGTAGCCACGGTCGAAAACGGCAAAGTCACGGCGCTCAAGCCAGGCACGGCGACCATCACCGCTTCTGCGGGCGGAAAGACCGCCGAGTGCGCCATCACCATCAGCTGGGAAGTCGTCATCCCCGACACACACGGCATCACCATGACGCAGCCAGCAAACGGCAGCATCGAGGTCAACCCCTCCAACGGCAGCGCCGGTACGCTCATCACCATCACCGCGACGCCGGACAAGGGCTATACGCTGGCCTGCGTAACTGTCGACGGCGAGCGCATCACCGGGACGAACTTCCGCATGCCCGACAAGGCCGTGACGGTCAGTGCCGTGTTTGTGCCTGTGACCGTCCCGTTCACAGATGTCAAGACTGGTGACTGGTTCTATGACTACGTTGCCTATGTCTACTCCAACGGCTTCATGGACGGCACCTCGGCTACGACCTTCGAGCCGAACGCGAACATGACCCGCACGATGGTCTGGGCGATTCTCGCCCGTATCGACGGCGAGACCATCACCGGCGCAAACTGGATAGACACCGCCCGCGTCTGGGCGATGGTCGAAGGCGTGTCCGACGGCACCGACGCGAACGGAGTCGTTACCCGTGAGCAGTTAGCGACTATGCTCTGGCGCTATTCCGGCGAACCCGCAAGTGACTTTGCCCTCACCGATTTCGCAGATGCCTCGAGTGTCAGCGACTGGGCAGACGCCGCTATGGCCCGGGCGGTCGAGTGTGGCATAATCACGGGCGTGACCGACACGACCATCGTCCCGTAGGGCACCGCCACCCGCGCCCAGTGCGCCGCAATGCTCATGCGTTATGTAGAAAGGTAGTGTCAATAGTTGGACCCGTTGACAAATGCAAAAAACTGCCGAACCCCGCAGTGGTTCCGGCAGAATAGGAAATATGCAGATAGAAAAAGACGGCACTTGCCATCCTTTTAAGGTTTAGTGCCATGGCAGCAAGGAGGCATTCTTCTGTCGCTGCAAGAATGCCCCTTTTTCGAATCTTTGAAATACAGTGTTCTCGTTTCAAAACGGAGAAACTGCCCTCAGCCCAGATTTTTCGCAGCCGCATCATGGATAGAAATTCAGGTGTTCCCACACGCTGATGTCCTCTGTAAAACGCTGGGTAGCAGCTGCTGGCCAACACCCTGCGCCGAATTCCGGCTTTGTCAAAACAACTCGGACGTTTTACGCAGTGCTTGCAGGCATCGTCCTCTATTTGATAGCAACGAAGATATTTTCCGGTCGATTGATTACAATTCAGCCTGTGGTATGTAAGCCCGACTCCCTCCGGACAGATGAACGCATCTCGTTGCGGGTCGTAGGAGAACCCATATTTCCCAGGTGCATTAGGAAATTGAATCTCTGGGATATATCCGGTAACACCCAGCAGTTCCAACCCCCTGTGGACTGCGCCAGTGTCATATCCCCGATCCAAGGCAAGTCGATTCATTGGGACGCCAAGTTTGATTTGCCGCTCCAGATGCCGCAAGACCAGGAGGCTTTCCTTCTCGTTGGCAGGATATACGCCAACGCCTGTCAAAATGCCGTGTTTGCAGTCCACGGTTGCTTCCATCAGATAACCAATGCCTCGTTTGTTGCCATGGTTGATGTAGCCGCTGTCAGGATCTGTCCGGCTGGTGGTACGGCGCTTTTTTATGGTCCTTGTCGGCGGCTTTTTGAATCCCGGCTGGCTGGAAATCTCTTCATCCAAGGAATCGAGATAGCTTTGCATACTCTGTTCAACTTCTATTTCTACATCGATCCAGCTTTCTCTTGATACGTTGGCCGGGATGTAGCTTCCGTCCGCAGCCATGGCTTTTCCATCAATCAGGCCGCAGGCGATGCACTGCTTCACGATTTCATAAAAGGCGTTCTGAAAAAGACCGCTCTGCTGCCATTTGCGCGTTCTTGTTTTGCTGAATGTGGAGTGATCCGGAATAGCATCATCCAGTTCAAATCCACAAAACCAGCGATAGGCGATGTTGAGCCGAATTTCCTCTACCAACCGCCGTTCTGATTTGATCCCGTACAGATATCCGACCAGAAGCATTTTGAACATACTGGCAGGATCGACAGACGGACGGCCGGTCGCAGAATAATATGGTGCGAGCAGTTCATAGATGAAGTCAAAGGATACCATGCGGTCAATTTTCCGAAGCAGATGATTCTCTGGAATCAATGACTCCATATCCACGAAAACCATTGCCATTTGCCTGCTTTGACGTCCCATCATGTTGCATCCCTCCTATGGCTATTTTACCATAGAATAGGGTTCTTCGCTACTTTGTCAACGGGTCCATTATGGAGCAGACGGCTACGAAACCGGTCGTCGCCTCCATGCCGAGCAGGGGGGCTGTCATGGTCGCGAAGGCCTGACCGCAGGTCGCGGACTGTATGCCGAACCAGCCGATGCAGGCGATGGCTATGAGCGTGCTTATGACATATCTCGCGCCCTTCTCGCCCAGCGCTCCGGAGGCCATAACGGCTACGGGCAGACCCGTGTCGCAAGCCTGCATGCCAATAAATATCATATAGACGCAGATTAGGCCGTAGCCGATAAGTATGGAGATGACGATCTCCGCCAGCGAGAGTCCGCCGCCCGAGAGGACGCCGCCTATCATCAGGCAGGGTACGCAGATCATGCCGCCGGCCCAGACCGCCGCGATGGAAAGCCAGCTTTGCCTCTGGCTGGTCTGTACTTCAAATCCGCTCTGTTTTTCGCTCATACTTTCTCACATCCTGATCCAATAGATTGCCGGCGAGATCTCCGTCCCCCAACGGGTCCTTCGCCGTTTTCAGCAGTATAGCACTTTAATTCGGCAGAGAAAACTGTCGCATAGGCAAAAAACAAAGCCCGGCTCCTTGTCCTTTTGGACAAAGAGTCGGGCGGCATTTGTGCGCTTAGTTCAACATCAGGCGTCTCAGGGCGCAAGCTTTGTACAGCTCCAACATTTCCGGCATCTTGTCAGGCTTGTGACCAAGTAGATTGGAAATGCGGCGTATCCTGTACTTTACGGTGTTTTTGTGCAGGTATAAAAGCTCAGAGGTCTGCGTGACGCTGGATTCTCCATCCAGCAAAAAGACGGACAGCGTGGTTACGAGGTCCAGGTCCTCGTTGTCCTTTTGTACAGGGGAAAGAGGACTCAGACAGCTGTCCAGAACTGCCTCTCCGCCCTGGATCAGCTGGCGGCAGGAGCGCGCAAACTCCAGGTCGCCCAGGGTAAAGACACGCCGCGACGGGTAGATGCGCTGTGCATCCGCGAGGCTGTCTTTGCAGCAGAGGTAGGCGGCGCGGACATTTGCGGTGTTCTGCAGGCCGGAGCAGCGGCAGAGCGCGGCGTCCGGCAGGCCGGATGAGACGGCCTCCATGACCGTTTCAGTCATGCGCTCCGCCTCCTGCTGCGTCAGCGGAGTGCTCATGAAGATGAGCAGTCTGCCGCCGTATACGTCCATGATGAGCGAACCCGAAAAACCGGCGAAGCTGTCCTTCAGCGCGGGAAGGCGGTCCGTAAAGAGACGTTTGGACTCCTCTTCTGCGGACTGGACGATCCACATCTCGTGTATCGCCGCAACGTCCACGCGAAAGATCTCTGCAAGGCGGCGCATTTTCATCGGCTCATCCTGCAAGATTGCTCGGACGAGCTCGTGTATAGCTATCTCCCCGTGCTTGCGGCCCCAGATGTTTATGCAGACACGGGTCGCGTCCAGGACCTGACCCAGGGTCACCGAGTCAAGAGGCAGCCCCGCCTTTATGAGCAGCAGCTCCATGTGCTGGCCGCCGTCCGTGCTGAGGGTCAGGCGGTAGAGCCGCGAATCAGGGACAAAGGTGCAGGTCTCACTCCCGCCGGGCTCCGGCCAGGTCTTGAGCGCCTTGAAGCCGCAGATGATGTCCGACTCAAAGCCGCGCGGCCAGGCCACGAGATTCAGAACATTGAACGCGGCGTCGCAGAGCAGGACGGAGGCGGAGATCCTGTCGCTGAGCATTTTTATAGCGGTGTTTACGGTTTGCAGATGCTTGGGAAGGGCGGAAACGCGGGCGAGTATGTCCAGGACGATGGAGCTGTTTTGAGCCCGGTCACGGAAGATGCAGTCCATGACATCGTTTATCACCTCGCCGTAACGCAGCGTAGCCTCGCCCTCCGGCATGGAGATGAGCACGAAGTCCAGCTCGTCCGCCAGATCTATGAGCCTCTGGTCCACCTCCGGGAGGTAGACTCCCACATAGAAGATGATGAGTCCTACCTCGCCCCCCTCTGCGAGCCTGCGTATATTCGCGCACTGGAGCGGGACATTGCCGATGCTGTTGAGAAAGCCGGTGATGACGATCTCGCTGCCGAAGAATTCGCCCTGGGGAAAAACCTCGTCCACAAGGACGCCCGGGTCCGTCGACTCCAGGACGGAGATGGAAGAGACTATCTTGGAGAGTCCCCTGTGTCCGCCGAGCACCTTTGCCCTGCGCAGGGAGGGCAGCTTGAGCAGGTCCTCCACGCTGACGCTCATATCCGGCACCTCCTAGAACTTTTTCCTAGAGTATAACAGACGAAAAAGGCCCCCGCAAGCCAAAAACGGCGGCGGGGGCGGCAGATATGCGCTCAGGCGCGCTGGAAAAAGGCAACGGCCACGGCGCCGGGGCCGCCGTGCGAGCCGATGACGGAGCCGATGAGGCTGACGGGCAGGGACTCGGCGTGCTCCGTCCAGAGGTGCGCGCTGTCGTGTACATATTTCTGGAGCAGCGCATCGGAGAGACCGGTATAGCCCAGGGTGTGCGGCATGTTGAAGTCCACGCCGCCGCGCTTGTTGATGAATTCGGAGAGGAGGTTGTTGCCGTTTTTGGAGCCGCGCGCGCGGCCGACCAACTGGACAATACCGTCTTTTATCGTCACAACGGGCTTTATCGCCAGAACACCGCCCGCAAAGGCCACGGCGGAGGAGATGCGCCCGCCGCGCTTGAGGTATTCCAACGTATCGAGCAGGGCGATGACACAGACGCGCCCGCGCTCCTCCAGAAGTACGCGGGCAAGTCCCGCCGCACCCGGCGCGCTCTCCGCCAGCTGCACAGCGCGCCGGACCAGTATCTGCGCGCCTATGGAGGCCGAGCGGCTGTCCACAACGGCTATCCTGCCGGGGTACTTTTCCGCGGCTATGACCGCGCTCTGATAGGTGCCGGAGAGCTCGCCGGAGATGGTTATGACCACCGCCTCATCTCCGCCGGCCAGGACCTTGTCGTAGGTAGCTTCAAACTCGGCGGGGGAGGGCTGGCTCGTGGACGGCATCACGTCGCTCTCCACCAGCTTTTCATAGAATTCACGCGGCGAGATCGTCACGCCGTCTATGTATTCCTCGTCACCGAACCTTGTCTTGAGCGGGACTATCTCTATCCCAAGCTGTGCGGCCTCATCCCTCGTGAAGTCCGCCGTCGAGTCCGTAATTATCCTTATAGCCATGCTGTGCCTCCTGATTATAATGTTGAGCAGTCAACAAACTATACTCCCAAAATATTGACTTGTCAACATCTTTGTGATACGATGGCCAAAAAAGCGGAGGGAAGAGCATGTACGCGGAGAGATTCAGGGAATTCAGCGGGCTGGTGTCCCGCGCGGAGAAGGCGCTGCAGCGGGTCAAGACGGAAAACGTCAAGGATTACGGCCTGCGCGGGGTACACGTCTCCTGTCTGCTGGCTCTGCACGAGAGGCCGGAGGGGCTTACGGCTACGGAGCTGGCCTCCGTCTGCGGCGTGGACAGGGCGCAGATCTCGCGCGTGACGGCGGAGCTCAGGGGACTGGACCTGGTCTGCGAAGCGTCTCCTGGGCCGCGGCGCAGGTACCGGGGCGCCCTGGAGCTGACGGAAGAGGGGCGCGCCGCCGCGGCGGAGATGGCCGGGATAGTGGACGAAAAGCTCCAGCGCGTCAGCGGGGATATCCCGCCGGAGGAGCTGACCGTTTTCTACCGCGTGTTCGGCGCCATAGTGGAACGGCTGGAAAAACTTTAAAGCGCCGCAGGCGGCTGCCTGCGGCGCTCTGTGTTTTGCGCTCCGGGTTTTATCTGCTGTAGACCTCGATCTCCATGTCCGACATCGGATAGGAGCAGCAGGGGTGGAAGTAGTGGAACTGCTTATCGGCAATGCGCAGCTGCTCGTAGCGGTTGGCGTGGTATTCGCCGCTTATCAGGCGGCTCCGGCAGAAGCCGCAGTAGCCGACGCGGCACTTGTTGTTCACCGCAAGCCCCGCGCGTTCGAAGGCGGTGAGCACCGTCTCGTCGCTACGCGCCTTTATCGTGTGTACCTCGTCGCGGTAATGCACGGTGAGCGTATACTCCTTCGCCGCGCCCGCGTCATAGACGTCCTCGGTGCGCTCCATGCGGATATACTTCTGCGCAAGGCCCAGTTTGGGCAGCTCCTTGTCGAGGAAATCGCACATCGCGCCCGGGCCGACGACGTAGATGCTGTACGGCTCCGCACCCGCATATTTCTCAATGAGCTCCGCCGAGATGAAGCCCGACTCAAAGCCCTCCTTCTTCTCCTCACTGAGGATGTAAACCACCTTGAACTTGGGGTTTCGCGCAGCAATGGCGTCGAAGTCGGCGCGGAACACGAGGTCTGCCTCCGCCCTAGCGCCGTAGAGCAGGGTCATCTCGAAGTCCTCCGTCCCCTCGTCTATGGCCTTGGCCATGGACATGAAGGGCGTTATTCCGCTGCCGCCCGCGAGAGCCACAACGTGCTTGCAGTCGCGGATGCCCGAGTGGGTGATATGGCCGCCCGGCTCCGTGGCGGTGAGTTTATCGCCTACCTTCGCCTCGTTGTGCAGCCAGACGGAGAGGAAGCCGCCCTCCTTGAGCTTGACGGTTACGCGGTATTTGCCCGCGAGCGCCTCCTTGGGGCTAGACGAGAGCGAGTAGGTGCGCCGCGCTACGGAACCGGCCAGCTCCGTGCGCAGGTTTATGTAGCTGCCCGCCTTGAAGGGCGCGAGCTGTGTCGTACCTGCCTCGGTATCCGGCACGAGGATGAAGCTCTTCGCGTCGTGCGTCTCCTGCACGATTTCGGCTATTTTGAGGTACTGCGCCTTCGGGTGCAGCCTTTTTGCCAGCTCATTGACCTTATAGGTCTCCGGCAGGGGTTTGGCCTCGGCGGAGGCTATCATCTCCGCGCGGTTCTTGCGGAGGTTCTTGAATTTCAGCATGTCGAAAACGCCGATGAGTCCGACCTTTACATTCATCTTACTCAGCCTCCTTCTTCATGTCCATGAGCGTGAACTTTGCGGCGAGGTTGCCGGACTGGTAGGAGGAGTTGTAGCCGGAGCCCCGCATGGCGTGGCCGCCGCAGAAGTGGAGGCCGGGCAGGTGTTTTTCGTTGTACATGCACATGATGCGCGGCATCATGTTGTCGAGGCCCGTGAGCAGGTAGCCGTAGATGGCGCCCTGGGGCGCGCCGGTGTAGTGGGCGTAGGTGACGGGCGAGCCGACCTCTATCTCCTCTATGGCGTCGCGTATCTTCGCGCCGGTAGCGCGCTCGAAGCCGTCTATGAGGCAGTTTGCCATCTTCTCCTTTATGTCGAAGTAGTTCTCAGCGTTGGCGAGGCCGCCGAAGAAGTCGGAGAAGTAGAGCGAGGTGAAGTAGCTGTCTCTTATACACATCTCCGAGCCCACGAGACCGGAGCCTATCTCGT
>ENA-OYZN01000500-OYZN01000500.1-human-gut-metagenome-genome-assembly--contig:-NODE-500-length-17266-cov-5.260473_pt1 | contig 17266 bp, 14 predicted proteins | sample MGYA00243294_ERZ653483 | MGnify/ENA primary metagenome ERZ653483 (study PRJEB26926, sample SAMN06165155) | human gut metagenome | biome: ENVO:00009003; feature: ENVO:2100002; material: ENVO:00002003... | reverse complement strand
GGCTCGGAGATGTGTATAAGAGACAGATATAAACTTCTAGGATATAAATAAATTAAAATTAAGAAAATTTAATACTACAAAAAACGAAAGGGGATAATTATAATGCAATTATTATTTGCCAGACATTTACGAGCGAAGGTTCATAGTGATGCATTATTTGTGTATGCTTACTATTAGCCTAGTTTTATTGGGCTAAGGTATTATTATGAAATTCGATTGAAACAAAAAAATACAAAATTGTAATAGGAGGATGTCCTTTTGAAGTATTCGGTTTTCTTGATCTCAAGAATAAAACAGTATTATCAGTCGAGCAAGGTGATTTTCTGCATATTTGTTATGGGCAGTCTTATGCTGAATTTGCTGATAATATATATGTACGGAAATACTGTTAGATATATGAGAACGAAACATGTAAATACTCCTTACTATTGCACGTACCGAGTCAGTCTGAAGGACGGCGATTACAGCGCGCTTTCCGGTGCGCTTGATGGAATTTTGCAGGATACTGATATAAAGGACATCGTTTTTTCTTCCCGTTGGAAAGAGGAAAAAATCAGCAAGACTTTTTCTGCCTCGAAAAACAATGACGCCGGCTTAGCTTGGCAGAAATTAAAGGGAAGAATCCATTTTACGGAATCAGAAATTCAGAACAGGGAAAGTTGCGTAATCGCTGCGTATTATCAGGGCGGCGGTTATTCTGCCGTAAATACGGGCGATACGATTTCATGCGGAAGTCTGGGGGAATTCAATGTTGTCGGAGTGGGGACATTCAATTCTGATTATTATATACCGTCCACTCTTTTTGAAGCGTTACATTTGCCTGTTGACTACATCGACATCATACTGGCGGAACGGCTGCCGATGGAGGAGCATCAGCCGTTTATGAATAAATTATCCGCGATCCCTGGAGCGAAGCAGGTCCTGCCGGCATACGGCGTAGCCGATGACATACAATATCTTTCCAATAACATACTGTCGATTTTCATATTATATATTTTTTCTATTACGGCATTGCTGTTTTTGATCCAGTATATTACCTCCATAAACCGGAAAATGGATGCGATTTCGGAGCTTGTAGGCGCCCGGAGAGGCACGATTGCTTTTTTCTTGCTTTTAGAACGATTCGTGATCGCTTTTGCTGCAAGCGTGCTTGCGATAGCGATACATAAAATCTTTTACGACAGTATTTTTGAAAGGTTTAATTTGACATCTATCGATTATGCGTGGCGGGATTACTGTATTATTATAGCGATTATCATCCTTTCGTCTGTTCTTGCTTCTATTCCTTTTGTAATATCCTACGCGCGTAGGTCTGCACTGAAAGTGCTCAGAAAATAAAACGGAGGGAGGCGGAGCATATGAGAAAAAATTTTTTAATCCTGAAATCATTTTACAAAAATATTCTGATCCCGGCGGCGTTTCTTATGATCATCACGATAATAGCCGAGCTGCTGCTCGTGGGCTTGCTGAGCACGTACCGCTATTATACGCGAACGGACAGATTGTTTGAAAGTCTGGTGCAGGGAAACGACGCAGTATATGTTTCCCGTTTTACGCTCGAGGGACCCGATGAGACGTTCTACAGCGCGCTTGGCAGCATGAGCGCCGTGAAAGAAGTTTACAAGTATGAAGCATGCGGAAGCGTAACCTATAATAATGGCAGGCGAATCCAAATTATGCTTGCAAATACGGAGATGCTGCGGGATTACGAACTTTTGAACAGCAAGTCGTATTACTCAGAAACAGGCTTTGAGAACGGTGCGCCGCAGGGAATCGCCGTAGGGGATTTTATTGATACAAACGGCGAGGCGCAGAATGTACAGTTTGATTACGGCGAGGGCACGCTTTCGGTCCGCCTGCTTGGCAATATTGTAAGCCCGTATTATATTCCAACTTTTACGAAAGCGTCAACCGAGATAACTTCATATAAGATAATGGAAGCATGCAACGATACCATCCTTATGAAGGATTCTCCGGAAATACGCGAGTTTTTAAGCAATAATGCATTTCGGATGAGGCACTATGGGATAAGCTTTATTCTTCTATTTAACGACTGCACGGAACGTGAGAAACAGGCGGTATACGATTTTCTTGAGAAACACGATTTACATTACACAGCCACGGATACGATTCTGGATAATTCCCATAAAATTACCGCAGATACACTGGAACAAATGATGCCGTTGCCGATCTATTTGGCGTTGCTGTCTGCGATCCTGACATTGTGCTTTTCCATATTGTTTTTACACGGGAAAATGGATCTGATGCTCACGTTCTACTTGTGCGGCTGCTCTAAAAAGCGCGGATATGGGATTATGGCTTTGTCCTTGGGAATCATCGGAGCGCTTGCGTCGCTTGTAAGCATCATAATCCTGACAATACGCAAAGGAAGCGTACTAATGGGTATCGTAAATACGGATCAGTTCTTATTGGATTATACGGTATATGTATTTTTGATTTGCTATTGGCTGCTGTTGTTGTTGTTATCTGTATTCGCGTCATTTCTTATTTACAGGCGGAAATCTTGCGCATTGATCAGGAGGAAGGTAGAATTATGAGTTTCATAGAGATAAAAAATCTGAACAAATATTATTCCGTAGGGAAGAGTTCCTTTCAGGCGTTAAAGGATATCGATTTGCAGATAGAAAAAGGCGACTTTCTTTCTGTCGAGGGAAAATCAGGCGCGGGAAAGTCCACGCTGCTGAATATTATCGGCTGCATTGACAGCTTCGATTCAGGCGAATATCTGCTTGACGGAGAAACGATCGGTCGTCTATCCGAGGCAAAGCTCGCGTCGGTGCGAAATTCGAAGATCGGCTACGTGTTTCAGGATTTTTGCCTTGTAAATCATCAATCTGTACTGTTTAATACGATGCTTCCGTTGTTTTTTAATAAGACATCCTATGCAGCGATGAAGAAGCTTGGTATGCAAGCGCTTGAGAAAGTCGGCATTGTGGATCAGGCACATAAGAAGGCAAATCAGCTGTCAGGCGGACAGCGTCAGCGCGTGGCGATTGCAAGAGCCATCATAAACCATCCTTCTGTGATTTTGGCGGATGAGCCTACGGGCGCGCTCGACAGCGCCACATCGAAACAGATCATGGAGCTGCTTGCGGAGCTTAATGGGGAAGGGAGCACGATGATTATCGTCACACATGATAAAGCCGTATCCGATTATTGTTCAAAACATATTGAAATAAAGGATGGCTGTATTGTTAGGAATCATGCGTTCTAATGCTCTTATGCGAGACGAAGCCTGCACTTGCTGGAAAGGAGCAGAAAGAAATCCACAGTCTCATATGAGAGCGTGGATTCTTTTTGTATGCTCCGTTTACGCATTATGTTTTTTTCTTCTTTGCAGCAATGAGTTCGATTATAATGCTGGCTGCGACTACGACGCAGGCGGAAACGACCGAAATGATGATCGGCGTATTGCCGCTGTCCTGAGAGAAAGGAGCGTTCGTCGCTTTTACCAGCGTTTTTGTCAATCAGATCCTTGCGAATAATCCCGATCGCAGAACGCGTTTCTTACCGGATGTGCAGATTTATGTGGAATGCGTGATCCCTGTGGCGTGCAAAATCAGCGGCTCCGGGGTGGACCCGACCTATGGAAAATGTCGTAATATTCCATCGACATATCTACGAAATGTGCGAGCAGGAGAACGTCTGTTTCTTAAACGTACAAGAGGCTCTGGTTGATGACGAAGGATATCTGCCAGGTGGCGCGGCAAGCGACGGAATCCATATGAGAAAAGAATATTGCATGAAATGGCTGGAATATATCAAATGCATATTGTACAAAATTAATACAGCATTTTCCAGCGGCAAATTCTGGCTGGAAATAGTGCGCAGCTATTCCGTTTTTTTTGGATCCATGGTATACTATACTTTCAGGTTTTGCAGGAGCGCAGCCTGTGTCAGGTATTATCATGGATCCTTATTTTATTGCAAAAAGGGGTGAGCGGTATGATCGAAAAAATACGGAATCAAAAAGGCATTTTTCAATTGGAGGCGCCATATGTCCCGACAGGGGATCAGCCGGAAGCGATCGCAAAGCTGGTCGATGGATTGAAAAGCGGGCTCCGGGAGCAGATTTTACTCGGTGTTACCGGTTCCGGCAAGACCTTTACGATGGCCAATGTAATTGCCCAGCTCAACAGGCCGACGCTTGTCTTAGCGCACAACAAAACGCTCGCCGCCCAGCTTTGTAGTGAATTCAAAGAATTTTTTCCGCATAATGCTGTTGAATTTTTCATTAGTTATTACGATTATTACCAACCGGAAGCATATATCGCGGCGTCGGATACTTATATCGAAAAGGATTCCAGTATCAATGACGAAATAGATCGCCTCCGCCACTCTGCAACGGCAGCGTTGTTTGAACGACGTGACGTTATTATTGTTTCCAGTGTCTCCTGTATTTACGGCTTGGGCGATCCGGAGGATTATACCGATCTGATGCTTTCTTTGCGTCCGGGAATGCATATGGAAATCCGGCAGGCGGCCGCAAAACTCGTTTCCATGAACTATTCGAATGATAACAGCGATTTCTCTTCCAGAGGCGCCTTCCGGGTCACAGGGGATACGCTGAGTATCCGCCCGTCAGACCGGAACGATACGATTATAAGAGTAGAATTTTTCGGGGATGAGATCGATCGAATTGTGGAATGTGACGCGATCAATTATAAAGCGCGCAGCAACTTATCCCACGCTGCAATTTTTCCGGCTTCTCATTACGCGACAACAGATGAAAAGATGGAACGCGCGATTGATGGAATTTTAGAAGAAATGGAAGAACGTGTGCAATATTTTAAAGATCAGGGTAAAATATTGGAAGCATACCGTTTGGAGCAGCGTACGCGGTATGATATGGAGCTGCTGCGCGAAACGAAATTTTGTAGCGGAATTGAAAATTATTCCAGGCATATCAGCGGACGAGCTCCCGGCAGCGCGCCGTATACCCTGATGGACTATTTTCCAAAAGATTTTTTGATGTTTATTGATGAATCACACGCCACGATCCCACAGGTAAGGGCGATGTATAATGGAGATCGGGCGCGGAAAGAATCTCTTGTAGAATACGGGTTCCGTCTTCCTTCCGCAATGGATAACCGCCCCTTGAAATTCCCTGAATTCGAAGACAGGATCCATCAGGTGATTTATGTTAGTGCGACGCCTGCAAAATATGAACGGGAGCGCACTTCGGAAATTGTGGAACAAGTTATACGGCCTACAGGGCTGATTGATCCAGAAATTATCGTACGGCCGGTAGATGGGCAGATTGACGATCTGATAGGGGAAATCCGGCAGATTACAGCAAAAAATCAAAGGGTTCTGGTAACGACGCTGACAAAGAAAATGGCGGAAAGTCTTACGGAATATTTAGGCAATGTGGGAATTCGTGTCAGATATCTGCATTCCGATATCAAATCAATTGAAAGAATGGAAATTATAAAAGATCTGCGTACAGGTGAATTCGATGTACTGGTAGGAATCAATCTGTTCAGGGAAGGGCTCGACCTCCCGGAGGTTTCTTTGGTAGCAATTCTGGATGCCGATAAGGCCGGCTTCCTGCGCAGTGAAACTTCTTTGATTCAGACGATTGGAAGAGCGGCAAGAAATGTGGAAGGACGCGTTATTATGTACGCGGATGAAATCACAGAATCTATGGATTATGCGATTCATGAAACGAACCGAAGACGGAAATTGCAGAGTGAATATAATCAAAAACACCACATTATACCAAAGACCATTGTAAAGAGTGTCCGGGAAGTAATCGATTCGACTCGGATCAAAGAAGGCGGACCATCGGATGTAATCGGAGAAATCGCAAGCGGAGGGATCACAAAGGATGGAGGAAGGGTGACTTCTAAGGCGCCGAAAACGAAACTAGATATGGTAATGGAACTTACGGAGGAAGAACAGAATATGCCGATCGATACACTGATCGAAACGCTGACGTTTCGGATGGCAGAAGCAGCAGGGGATCTCCGCTATGAAGATGCTGCCAAAATACGGGATACTATCAAAAAACTGAAAATGATACAGTAAGAAGTGAGAAGCATGAAACAGGATTATATTACAATAAACGGAGCAAGAGAAAATAATTTAAAAAATATCAATGTGAAAATTCCACGGGACAAGCTTGTTGTGCTTACGGGACTCAGCGGCTCGGGGAAATCCTCGCTTGCTTTCGAAACAATTTATGCTGAAGGACAGAGACGCTATATGGAATCGCTTTCGTCGTATGCGCGTATGTTTATTGGACAGATGGAGAAACCCAATGTTGACAGAATTGACGGATTGTCTCCGGCCATTTCTATTGATCAGAAAACCACTTCCAAAAATCCGCGCTCTACAGTGGGGACCGTGACGGAAATTTACGACTATCTCAGATTATTGTACGCTAGAACAGGCGAACCACACTGTCCAAAATGCGGCAAAAAAATATATACGCAGACCATCGACCAAATGACGGATCAAATTTTACACTTGCCGGAAGGCAGTAAAATACAGCTCATGGCTCCCGTTGTAAGGGGACGCAAAGGTGAATATACGCGTCTGATTGAGACCCTCCGCAAAAAAGGATATTCTCGAGTCCGGATTGACGGAGAAATATATAGCTTAGATGAGGAAATTACGCTAGATCGTTATAAAATCCATCATATTGATGTTGTCGTGGACCGACTTGTAATGCGGGAAGGACTGCAGGGAAGAATCAACGATTCCCTCGAAACCATACTGTCACTTGCCGCGGGAATCGCACTTGCAAATGTAGTAGAACCCGGAAAAGAGGACGCGTATGACTTGATGTTTAGCAGCAATTATGCCTGCCCGGAATGCGGAATCAGCTTGCCGGAAGTCAGCCCCAAACTGTTTTCTTTCAACAGCCCGATGGGAGCTTGTCCGAAATGTGCCGGACTCGGCAAAATACTACAATTCGACAAAGGATATTTCGCAAGCAGAATCGGTCACCGGACATTTTACGATCTTGGCATGGCGATGCTGCTAGATTACACGATCGCACAGCGCGTGGCATTAATTGAAAAAATCAGCAAGAAATATAAGTTCGATATGAATAAAGAATTCGCGGAATACCCGGATTCTGTGAAAGAAGTCATCATATCCGGAGATGGGGAGGAATATCATGGATTACTCGCGTCTCTCGAAGAACGTTACGCGCGTAAAATGCAGGGCAATTTTGAAACATATCCACTGGAATATTATATGACGGAATGTGTCTGCCCGCAGTGCGGCGGAAAACGCCTGAATGACAATGCGTTGTCTTTTACCGTAGGAGATTTGGATATCGCGGAATTTACGCAGATGTCGGTAGAAAATGCATTGGAATTTATCAGCAATCTGAAGCTTTCAGAAGAAAAAACAATCATTGCGGAATTGATCTTGAAGGAACTGAAAGGGCGCCTCGGATTTCTGACGAATGTCGGCCTTGGCTATCTGACGCTTTCACGTTCTTCCGGAACGCTGTCCGGCGGGGAATCCCAACGAATTCGCCTTGCAACGCAGATTGGCGCCGGTTTGATGGGGGTATTGTATATTCTGGATGAGCCAAGCATCGGACTGCACCAGCGGGATAATGATAAATTATTGAACGCGCTGAAGGGACTGCGAGATTTGGGAAACACGCTGATCGTGGTTGAACATGATGAGGATACGATGCGTCAAGCGGATTATATCGTGGATATTGGCCCCGCGGCCGGAGTGCACGGCGGAGAGCTTATTGCAGCAGGAACGCCGGAAGAGATCATGAAATGCAAAGACTCGATTACAGGACAATATCTCTCTGGTAAAATGAAAATCGAGGTTCCAAAAAAAAGAAGAGAAGGGAACGGACTTTGGCTGCATGTGAAAGGGGCTAAGATCAATAATTTAAAAAATATAGACGTAGATTTTCCGCTTGGACGATTTATCTGTGTTACCGGTGTTTCAGGATCGGGCAAAAGTTCTCTTGTCAACCAGGTGTTGTGCAGGGCAATGACGGAAGATTATAATCTTGACGGAACCTATCGGGAAGTACAGGGGAAAGAACAGATCGATAAATTGATTTGTATTGACCAATCTCCGATTGGCAGAACGCCGCGTTCCAACCCGGCAACATACGTTGGTGTATTCACTGCAATCCGGGATTTGTTTGCGCTTGTTCCTGAAAGCAGGGCCAGAGGTTACAAAAGCGGGCGGTTTAGTTTCAATACAAAAGGCGGCAGATGTGAAGCCTGCGACGGAGACGGGATCAAAAAAATAGAAATGCACTTTTTGCCTGATGTCTATGTGCCGTGTGAAGTTTGCAAAGGAAAACGGTATAACAGAGAGACTTTGGAAATAAGATATAAGGGTAAAAATATATCAGACGTACTCGACATGACTGTTGACGATGCAGTAGAGTTTTTTAAAGATATTCCAGCGATCCGGCGGAAAATTGATACGCTCCAGGAGGTTGGGCTGGGATATATCAAACTTGGGCAACCGTCTACGACATTATCTGGCGGAGAAGCACAGCGTGTCAAGTTGGCTACGGAACTTTCCAAAGTCAGCACGGGGAAAACATTTTATGTACTTGATGAGCCGACGACGGGATTGCATACGCATGACGTTAAAAAGCTCATTGAAATTTTACAGAAATTGACAGACATGGGAAATACGGTTGTAGTAATAGAACATAATCTTGAATTGATTAAATGTGCGGATTATATAATAGACATGGGGCCGGAGGGCGGCAACAGAGGCGGCACTGTAGTGTGTGCCGGAACACCGGAAGAAATCATTACATGTGATAATTCCTATACAGGACAGTATTTGAAAGGATTGATAAAATGAACGGAGAATTATGCAGTGTATGCCATAAGCGGATCGCAACTGTTTTTATAACGCAGATCGACAACACAGGACAACAAGTCAACCGCGGCTTGTGCCTTGTCTGTGCAAAAAAAATGAAACTCCCGCAGGTGACGCAATTTCTAGATAAAATGGGAATTTCAGATGAAGATCTGGAAAATATGACAGACAGTATGGAAACGTTGCTCGATAATATGAATCAGGAAGGGCCCGGAGATGAATTGCTATCCTCGGAAGAAAATAGCGACATATTTGGAAATGCAGAGGATAAACCTTCGGGCACAAATACGCCGAACTTGTTTAAATTATTTGGCAGCATGGGAGGGCAGCTGGAGCCTCCTGAAGAATTTTTCTCAGGCAGACAGAACTCCATGGAAGAGCAGCACAGAAACAACGACAAAGGGAGTCAACAAAGAAAAGAAAAACAGCAATTCAAATTTCTTTCGCTTTACAGTGTCGATTTAACGGAGAAAGCGGCACTTGGCGGAATTGATAATATTGTGGGAAGAGAACGTGAGATCGAACGGATTATACAAATTCTAAACAGACGGACGAAAAATAATCCAGTATTGATTGGTGAAGCCGGTGTGGGCAAAACTGCGATTGCAGAGGGGCTTGCGCTCAGAATCAGTCGAGGGGAAGCTCCGGAGAAACTTTTGAATAAAAGAATCCATCTTTTAGATCTAACAGCGATGGTTGCGGGAACACAATTTCGCGGACAGTTCGAAGGCCGCATGAAGGGACTGATTGACGAGGTCAAAAAAGCCGGGAATATTATCCTTGTTATCGATGAAGTCCATAATATTATGGGTGCGGGAGAGGCGGAAGGCTCCATGAATGCTGCAAATATCCTCAAACCTGCACTTTCCAGAGGTGAAATACAGGTCATCGGTGCTACGACATTGAAAGAATACCGGAAATTTATTGAAAAAGATAGCGCACTTGAGCGTCGTTTTCAGCCAGTCTTTGTAAACGAACCTTCTATCCAGGAGACCATCGATATTTTAAAGGGAATCAAAGTGCATTATGAAGTTTATCATAAGGTCCGCATGAGTGATGCCGTAATTGAAGATGCCGTTAAAATGTCGGAGCGGTATATTACAGACCGCTTCCTGCCGGATAAAGCAATCGATGTGATCGATGAGGCTGCTTCGCGTGCAAATTTACGGAATAAAACGCTTCCTCTGATTGCAGCAAAGAAAAAAGAAATCGCCGCCCAGAACGATAAAATCACGGAAATGGAAGCGCGTGAATATAAAACAGACGAAGAACGGATGGATGCATTTAAAGATATTGCTGAGGCCAAAAGTGCATTGGCATTGCTCCAGTCGCAGCTTGCAGAACTCGAACAAAACCAATATCTCGATCTAACTTATGAGGATATCGCAAAGGTAATTGAAACGTGGACTGGAATTCCGCTACAACGAGTAAGCGAAGATGAAGCGAAAAAACTTCTGGCTCTGGAAGCTCGTCTGAAAGAACGGGTAATTGGCCAGAATGAGGCGATTGCAACGCTTTCAAAAGCGATCCGCAGGAACCGTTCCGGATTCCGGAATCACTTTAAACCGGCATCTTTTATTTTTGTTGGTCCTACGGGCGTTGGAAAAACGGAGCTTGTTAAACAGCTGACAATTGAATTGTTTGGCACAGAAGAAGCTTTGGTGCGTCTCGATATGTCAGAATACATGGAGAAGCACACGGTATCAAAAATGATTGGTTCTCCTCCGGGATATGTCGGGTATGACGAGGCTGGGCAGTTGACGGAACGCATCAGAAGACGACCTTATTCTGTTGTGCTATTTGACGAAATTGAAAAGGCGCATCCTGATGTGTTTAATATGCTGCTGCAAATTTTAGATGACGGGAGATTAACAGACAGTCAGGGGCGCACCGTGAATTTTGAAAATACCGTAATTATAATGACCTCTAACGCCGGAAACTCTATTCGGGCAAATGGAATCGGATTTACGGCAGACGGCAAAAGAAATGCCGAAGAACATGCGAAAGATGCGCTCAAGGCAATTTTTCGCCCAGAATTTTTAAACAGAGTAGATGAAATTATTGTATTTAACAGCCTTTCGAAGGAAAGCCTGAAAACGATTGCGAAGATCATGATGCAGGATATTTCTTCGGAATGCCACGACAAGGGAATAAAATTGGAAATATCGGATGCAGTTTATCATTATCTTGCTGAAAATGGATATAATGAAAAATACGGCGCGCGTCCGCTCCGCCATCTCATACAGAAAAAAATCGAAGATGAGCTCTCCGAAATGTTCTTGCTGGGAAAGATTCGCGAAGGCAGCAGCGTGAAAGCAGAGATTGATGATAAAGGCGAGGTTATATTGAAGTGACTCCGGTAAACGACAACCATGAAATAAGGCATGCTGAGAAAACGATTGCGCTAGTAAAGCAGTGTATCGAAAAAGAATTAACGCATTTAAAACTCCGCAGGGAAAATATACTGGAAGAACGGAAATATTTTAACGATTATTTCAATGAGCTGAAAGAGGATGAGAAGAAAGATCTTCTGGACAATGAGTTATTGGATACAAACGCTTACGTCTACTCTCTACAGTTTCTGGCCAGACTTGGAAAGCAGTTAAAAGAACCGTATTTTGCAGGTTTTGTTTTTAAGGAGACGAGGGAAGAGGACAATCCAGAAGCTGCGGAAGCATATTATCTGAGTATTCATACGCTGCGTGATCCAGTAACAAATGAGATCATTACGACGGATTGGCGCGCGCCGATCGCTTCCCTTTATTACGAATCGGAACCGGGAGATACGTATTTTGCGGCACCGGTAGGGAAAATATCAGGGACCCTTCTGCATAAAAGGCGATATGTCTTTCGGGATGGGATTCTCGTCAGATATTCAGAGATCGGAATGCCGTCTGATGATGAAGTCTTGTGTGAGGTATTGAGCCAAAACTCGGATACCCATATGAAAACGATCCTGCAGACACTTCAGAAGGAACAATATAAAATCGTACGCGATTATATCGAAGGAATCTCTGTGATACAGGGCTGCGCCGGAAGCGGGAAATCTTCCATTGCTCTGCACAAAGCGGCATATGTGCTGTATGCATTTCGTGAGAAATTAAAAGATAGCTCTATGACGGTTATATCTCCAAACAGTGTGTTTTCAGAATATATTTCTTCCGTTTTACCTGATCTCGGCGAAGAAAACATAGAACGGATTTTACCGGAAGACGTAATTTATGAAGTGCTTAAGGAGGTAGAAGGATACCGTTTTATGGAACGTTTAACGCAACAGGAAATGATTCGTACGGAGGTACCGGAAAGCGGCGGCTGCGAACGTCTGGCATCTTTCAAAGCAACAATGCGTTTCCGCGACTTTGTGATGGAATATATCAAATGGCTGCGCAGCAATATTTTTCAGCCGGAGGATTTATATCTCGATGAAGAATTGGGAACGAAGGTAGAAGCGGCTCTTTTGAAAGATCTGTTTTACTCACAATATTCGGATCTTGCGATTATGAATCGGACTGCAGCGATCGCAAAGTATATCGGAGAACATTATGCGATCAAAAAACAAGAAACTTTGGAAAAAATCAGGATGGAACTGAATTATATGATGCGTTCTTTGTCTGTGCCGGCGCTTTACCGCATGATGTATGTGGAATTTCCGGAAATTGCTGATTATGCGCCGGGTCAGGATTCGTGGGAAGATGCTTGTGCGGTTGCAGTTCTGTATCTGATGCTGTATGAACCAGAAACTGCGGGCCGTAAATTTTATCTGATTGCGGACGAAGCACAGGATTTTATACCGATCTATCTGGAACTTTTGCGTCATGTCTATCAAGGCGCAAATATGTTGTTTGTTGGAGATCACAACCAAAAAGTTTTTGGAAACGAGGGAGATTATGTTTCCGACATCAAAAAGATTATCCGGCGCCGTCCGTTCCGAACGTACCGGCTTGATACGAATTATCGTTCGACGCGGCAGATTATCGAATATGCTTCGCGTTATTTAAAAAATCAAGATACAATTCGATGTGTGCGGGAAGGAAATACTCCTTTGGAGGCGGAAGCCTGTTTCCCAGAAGAAGTCGGAGCAGCGGCGAAAGATTATATTTTACGCATGGTGGAAAAGGGGTATGAAAATATTGCATTGATTTGTCGCAGTGCTGCTGCAGCTTCTCAGATTGAACCTAAAATCGGGCTGGAATGTTCTGTGCTATCGAAAATAAACTTCCGCGTATTGCCGCTGTATCTTGCAAAAGGCTTGGAATATGACTGCGCGATATTGTGGGATATCCCGGAAGAGCTGATGTACACGGCCTGCACACGGGCAATGCATGAATTATTTGTAATCAGAAAAGGAGAAACAGATTGAGCTATTCCTCGGAATTGAAAAGTCAGTTAACATCATCGGAAATCAAATCAAAATGCTGCGCTTCCGCGGAACTTTTCGCTGCGCTGCTCATGAATTCCGGTGATGTTTTTTTCTCTGCCGATAAAAATTTTATCCGGAGAATCAATGCTTTAGTTATGAAAAGCAGGGAATCAGCTTTTCGGAAAAGGATATTTTACCGGAAAAATAAACGTGGAATATTTCTATTCGGGACGGAAGTTTCTTGGAAAGAAACGCCGGAAATTCAAAAATTGCTGCGGAAACCATGTTGTGCCTCGGCATTCCTGCGTGGTTGCTTTATCCGTGCAGGATACATAACGCCGCCGGATCAGCCGGCACGTGCCGATATTTCATTTAAGAACGAACAGGCGATGCAGATATGCAGGCATGCATTAGAACAATGTGGAATCCATTATAATACGACAAAACGGAATGGAAATGACGTCGTATATATAAAGAGTGTTGAGAGTGTGTCTGATTTCTTGGCGCGGATCGGCGCAGTGGGGGCAATGCTGGAATTTGAAAATAGCAGGATCATCAAAAAATATAAAAACGAGGTAAATCGTATTACAAATTGCGACAATGCCAACCTGGATAAGACGGTGTCGGCAGCGATCCGGCAGACAGCCCTTATTTCAGAATTTATGACAACAGCAGCATTTGAAACGCTGCCGGAACAGCTGAAGGAAATCGCGCGCCTGCGCGTGGAGAATGATTCTCTAAGCCTGAAAGAATTGGGGGCGCTCCTTACGCCTGTCCTTGGAAAGTCCGGTGTAGCTCACCGATTGAAAAAGATAGAAGATATTGCCAATAATGTAAAATGAAAAATGCAGCAAAAATTATTTGCCGATTTATTTCCCGGAAATGGTTATTTCCCGGGAAATAATTGTATTATGGTCTCGTACACGCAATGGATACGTGAATGATCACGCATAAAACGAAGGAGGACATATCAATGAAATTTGAACTTGCAAAGAGTGGCAACCTGCTTATTGTACGGGTTGCCGGAGAACTCGACCACCATTTTGCAGATGAAATAAGAATGAGAATAGACGCGGAGATTATGAAACCGCCGGTGACAAATATATTGTTTGATTTTAATAATTTATCATTTATGGACAGCTCGGGAATCGGTATGATCATGGGGCGATATAAAAAAATTAAAGCGTTGGGCGGAAAAGCCTGGATTATATGCAATAACCCAAACGCGACAAGAATATTAGAAATGTCAGGTGTTTTTAAATTTATCGAAAAATGCCGCGATGTACATGACGCTGTGTAATGAAAGGATTGAGATATCATGAGCGAAAACGCATATAAAAACAATAAAATGGAAATAAACAGACTTCGTGCAGAATTTTGTGCGAAATCATGCAATGAAGGCCTTGCACGATCGATTGTCAGCGCCATGGCAGTACAGATCGATCCTACACTCGATGAACTTTCCGATATCATTACTGCTGTCAGTGAAGCTGTTACGAACAGCATCATTCATGGCTATGGGAAAAGTAGAAAGCCACGGGAGCAATGCTTAATTGAAATGGAGTGCTTACTATATCGAGATGCAATTGAAGTTGTTATAACAGACCAAGGCTGTGGAATCGAAGATATCAAAAAGGCAAGAGAACCCTTATATACCTCTTCTCCAGAAATGGAACGTTCCGGAATGGGTTTTACGATTATGGAATCCTTTACGGATCACTTTAGCGTAGAATCGGAGGTGGGGAAAGGAACGGTTATCAAATTATATAAAATTTTTCAATCTGTCGGCGCAGTGGGGGACGGTGGTGATAATCTGTGCGAAAATATGACGACACAGCCGTAAAGGAACTCATCAAAACGGTTCAAAATGGCAGTGACGCAGAAAGCAATATAGCACAGAAAGAAGTATATGAAGATAATATAGGACTTATATGGAGTGTAGTTAAGAGATACATGAACAAAGGAACCGAAGCAGATGATTTGTTCCAGATTGGATCGATCGGCCTGATTAAGGCGATTCGGAATTTTGACTTGAATTATGATGTTTGTTTTTCGACATACGCCGTTCCGATGATTGCAGGCGAAATCCGGCGCCATCTGAGAGATGAAGGGCCGATCAAGGTTTCACGTTCCGTAAAGGAACTGGGATTTAAAATTAAAGCGTATGTAGAAGAATCAGAAAGAAAATATTTTAAAGAGCCTCCTGTCTCGGAAATCGCGGAAGCACTGAATGTGGAGCGGGAAGATATTATTATGGCGCTTGAAGCGTCACGAACTCCGGAGTCTATTTACACGGCACTTGATGAAAATTCTCCGAATCCGGAGTATCTTATCGATAAGTTGACGCGCTCTGAGGACGGAGAGAATATGAGTTATGAAAGGTTGCTGGATAAAATTTCCATTGAGAAAGCAATGGAGGAACTCGACGAGCAGGAGAAAACGATTATTAAGCTGCGCTATTATAGCGATCTGACACAGGCAAAGATCGCGGAGAAACTTGGAATTTCGCAGGTACAAGTTTCGAGAATGGAGAAAAAAATCTTAATCAAAATGCGGAAAAAGCTTAGTAATCAGTAAATTTATGCATAAAAAGAGCCATATAAGAAACAATATCTCCGTAATGGGAAACGAATGGAGGCATTGAAAATATATGAGCGATAATCTCAATCAACTTACAAAAGAGAAATATACCGAGATGACGGATAAATATTCCAAAAAGTCCGGTATTGTGAAAAACTGTGCCATGGCGTTTCTGTTCGGAGGTATTGTATGTATTATTGCGCAAGCGTATTACGATATCCTGATGAGCAAAGCTGTGGCTTCTGTTTTTGGGACGATTAGCGAAGAAGATGGGAAAGCACTTACTGTCATGTTTATGGTATTTTTAGGTGTTTTATTGACCGCTTTAAACGTATACGATGAAATCGGCAGCATTGCAGGCGCAGGGACGATCGTACCGATCACGGGATTTGCCAATTCTATCACATCGCCGGCAATGGAATATAAAAGCGAAGGCTTTATATTAGGCGTTGGTGCGCAAATATTCCAGGTGGCCGGTCCTGTAATCGTATACGGAACTGCCGCATCGGTTGTGGTAGGGTTTATTTATTATTTGATAAAATAGGGGGAGAGTACGTATGTCTACAAAGCAAGGAAAACAGACCTATACAAATGATCGTAAAGTTTATATTAAAGAAACGGCTGCAATCGTAGGACCGCGGGAGAAAGAAGGTCCTCTGGGAGAATATTTCGACGAAGTACAGCAGGAAGCATTTGATGAAAAAACCTGGGAGAAAGCCGAAGCAAAATTTGCAACAGCCGCGTTTCAAAAGTTGTTAGGGAAAATCGACAAAAAAACTGATGATATCGACTGCATTTTGGCGGGGGATTTGATGAATCAGTGTATTGCTTCTTCCATCGGCCTCCGCGATTCGGGAATTCCATATCTCGGTTTGTTCGGAGCCTGCTCTACGATTGCAGAAGGTATGACGACCGCTTCTTTTCTGATTAACAGCGGCGGAATGAATAATATCATTTGTATGGCTTCTAGCAATTTCTGTTCAGCAGAAAAAACATTCCGTATGCCCGTAGAACAAGGCGGACAGAGACCGCCTACAGCACAGTGGACAGTAACCGCTTCCGGCGGACTGCTGATTTCTTCCGAATCGGGCGGACCGATGATCACTTCTGTAACAATCGGTAAAATAACAGATTACAACGTAACCGATTCCAATAATATGGGAGCCGCCATGGCACCAGCTGCTGCGGACACGATCATCGCACACTTTTCGGATCTGGGGCTTGAGGCCGGTTATTACGACGCAATCATTACCGGAGATCTCGGATTGACGGGAAGCGGTATGCTGCGGGAAATTTTGGATATGCACGGATATAGTTTATATGATTCTGAAAAAGGCTGCTTCATCCACCAGGATTGCGGAGCGATGATTTTCGATCCGATCAAACAAAACACGAATTCCGGCGGAAGCGGCTGCGGCTGCGGAACAGCCGTATTGGCAAATTATTTTTATAAACAACTGCAATATGGAATTC
>ENA-OYZN01000498-OYZN01000498.1-human-gut-metagenome-genome-assembly--contig:-NODE-498-length-17273-cov-4.503020_pt1 | contig 17273 bp, 9 predicted proteins | sample MGYA00243294_ERZ653483 | MGnify/ENA primary metagenome ERZ653483 (study PRJEB26926, sample SAMN06165155) | human gut metagenome | biome: ENVO:00009003; feature: ENVO:2100002; material: ENVO:00002003... | reverse complement strand
AGATAGGCTCCGGTCTCGTGGGCTCGGAGATGTGTATAAGAGACAGAGAATATATGCTCCCTTAAGTGCTTCCTTTGATGAGCAAGCCATCTGTGGAAGATTCTGTCTTGTAAGAACTAATGCTGTTGGCTCATCCTTAGATTCAATAGCATATTCCCATGCAAGTGCTGTCTCTGTTCTGTCACATGGTCTGAATACTGTGAAGTTAGGCATTGAGCGGAATGCTGCAAGCTGCTCGATTGGCTCATGTGTAGGTCCATCCTCACCAACTCCAATGCTGTCATGTGTGAATACATATACAACTGGTAACTTCATAAGTGATGTAAGTCTTGCCATTGGCTTTGTGTAATCACTGAATACGAAGAATGTTGCAACGAATGGTCTTAATCCACCATGAAGTGCAAGTCCGTTACCAATTGCTGCCATAGCCTGCTCTCTTACACCAAAGTGAAGGTTAGTTCCTGCGTAATTCTCCTTAGAGAAATCTCCTGCATCCTTCATATTAGTCTTATTAGATGGTGCTAAATCTGCTGAACCACCGATAAGGTTAGGCATTACATTCTTAATCATGTTAAGAATTGTTCCGCTTGAACTTCTTGTTGCTTCTGCCTTCTCTGACTTTGCAAGGTATTCCTCAGAATTGAACAAATCGGACATATCACATCCATTGTAGTACTTATCCCAGAGTGCCTTCATCTCAGGGAACTTCTCACAATACTCTGCAAAAAGCTTATTCCATTCTTCTTCTGGCTTAGCCATTCTTGCAGCTATCTCTTTATAATGATCGTATACTTCCTGTGGTACTTCGAAATCACCCTTGCATGGCCAGTTAAGGTTTTCCTTAAGTGCTGCAACATTATCAATACCAAGAGGCTCACCGTGTGCGCTTGCCTTACCCTGCTTTGCAGGACAGCCGTATCCGATAAGTGTATTAACCTTGATAAGTGAAGGTCTTTCCTTATCAGCCTTAGCCTCCTCAATAGCTTTACCGATAGCTTCAATATCATTGCCATCAGCAACCTCGATTGTCTGGAAGCCAAATGCTTCAAATCTCTTCATTACATTTTCAGTAAATGCAATATCTGTGCTTCCTTCAATTGATATATTGTTAGAATCGTAGAATACAATAAGCTTTGAAAGGCCTAATGTTCCTGCAAGTGAGAAACACTCTGATGAAATACCTTCCATCATACAGCCGTCTCCACCAAGTACATATGTGTAATGGTCAACTACATTGTATCCTTCCTTATTAAATACAGATGCAAGATGTGCTTCTGCCATAGCCATACCTACTGCCATAGCCATACCCTGTCCAAGAGGTCCTGTTGTTGCTTCAACACCAACTGTATGACCATACTCTGGATGACCTGGTGTCTTAGAACCCATCTGTCTAAAATTCTTCACATCATCTAATGAAAGATTACCAATTCCAAGTAAATGGAACAATGAATAAAGAAGCATTGAACCATGTCCGCCAGAAAGAACGAATCTGTCTCTGTTCTCCCATTCTGGATCAGCCGGGTTGTAATTCATATGGTTAGTCCATAATTCATAAGCTGTTGGTGCAGTTCCAAGTGGAAGTCCAGGATGTCCTGAATTAGCCTTCTGGATTGCATCTGCTGACAATACCCTGATTGCATTAATTGACATTTCATCGATGTTAGTCATAGTTTCCTCCCTGTGTAAGCACATCTGTGCATAATATTATAAGTTATCTGTCTTTAAAATCTGCCTCTGTCAAGAATATAACATCACCATTCTCGCTTCTCTTCTTCTTAAGTCCACCAAAGAATCTTCTTGATGCTCTTCTTTCAGAATTGACAATTGCCTGATTGATAATTTCCTTGATATCATCAAGTTTAATATTATCATTCACATTATGAAGTTTGTCAATCTTAAGATACAGTTCCAGTAATGCATCATCATCTACCTCATACTGTCTCTTTCTGGCAAATCTCTTTGCCATCTCAACAAGCTCATTAACTGTGTACTGCTTAAGAACAATTCTGTGATTGAATGTCTTGGTAAGCTCAGGATTAAAGTTGATAAGAACGTTCATGTCTGTATCTGAATCTTCAAATATGACAATCATTCTTCCTGTATCCTGTTCAAGACAGTTAAGCAGTTCATTAATTCTCTTAGGCTGGATTGTTCCTGCGCCTTCAACGATAAGAGCTGTTCCCTTAAGTCTTCCCATTGCCTTGGCAATACCTCTCTGGTTAATACTCTCTCCTGATGTCTTAGCAATCTTCTTTGGCTGGTCTGGATATAAAGTATTAATAGCTCTTATTATAGTTCTTGCAAGGTCTGTCTTATCAGAACTTGAATTACCAGAAATAAGAATATTTCCTGATGCTGATGAATTCATCTGCATTTCATCGTCAATTGTATCGAAAAGATCAGCTAACTGTTCCTCAAGTCCTGGCATATCTCTGTACTTTCTGAATATCTTTGCCAGCTCTCCTGTAAGCTTCTTCTCTATCTGCTCAGTTTCTTCAATCTCTTCTTCCATAGTCAATGGCTGTTCTTCTTCCTGTCTGGTGAATGGAATTACTGTTTCTTCCGGCTCAACACCTGCAGCTACCTCATCTAGTACAACAGCCTCCTCACCTTCTTCTTCTTTATTGTCTTTATTATCAATATCTTCATTCATAATTGAATTGATATCTGAAATCATTGATTCTGACACAGTCGGTATCTGTGCTGTAACTAAAGGAATATCTTCATTCTCTATAGCAGTTGCCGCCTGCTCTAGTCTCGCTGCAGCCTTACCTGTTCTTATTGCAAGATCCATTCTCGCTGAATCAACTGCCATCTGTGCAAGAGCTGCTCTCTTTGCTTCTTCCTTATCAATCTCCTTACCATCAGCCAGTGCTTCTGCTTTCTTCTGCTCTACCAGCTTTTCATAAGCTGCACTTTTCTCGTCTTTCTCATCAAGATAACGCTCAAGCTCTGACTTGGAGAATTCCTTAGTATCCTGCTTGCCATACTTTTCTTCTCTTACAGACTGCATCCACTCTGTTATATCCATCTGGCCTTCAATCTGGTCATCATCTTCCTGAACTTCTGCATCATCATTAACAACCTGTTCAGTTACAGGAGCCGGAGTCTTAACCTCCTTTGCAGGCTGTTCTTCCTTATTCTTAGAAGCTGGTACAAATGTCTTAACATCAGCATCTTCTTCCTCATCACCGAACAAGTCACTCATCTTGGCAGCAAGCTCTTCCTGAAGATTTCTTGTATCATATAAATTGTTATATTCAGGTACAGGAACATTAATATCTATATTCTCTGCTTCCTTATTGATTCTTTCCTCAGCTTCTTTTCTCTGTTCAGCTTCGTCTTCTTTATTGATCTGCTCATAGTTATCAGCTAACTTCTGCTTTGCATTCTCAATAAGCTCCTTAAGTGAGACATTTGCCTTATTAATCTCGCTTGAGAAATTCTTCTCTCCATCTTTGCTAAGTGTCTCAGAAACCTCTGGCTTCTCCACCTGAGGAGTCTCTATCTTAGACATAACAACAGAGCTGTCCTTAGTATTATCTGCATCTTCATCCTTATTCAGAGCTTTCATTAAAAATGCTTTGATATCATCATTCTGGTCGTTCTGTACAAGGTCTATTGAAAGAGGTCCTTCCTCCTGTTCCTTAGCAAACTCAGGAACATTCAGACTTACCTCTGGCACTGGCTGTTTACCAGTTGATTTCTGTTCTTTCTCATCTTCTTCACGGAAAACATCTTCAACTTCATCTCTCTTAAGATTAGCAAGTTCCTTCTGCTTTGCAAAAAGCTCCTCCTTAGTTGCCTCTATATCTTCCTTTCTTTTTCTTACATCTTCTAAGATACCTTTCTGTGTCTTAGTAAGAACAACACCAAGCTTTTCCTTTAACTGTACTGCTTTCTCAACGTATATACCATCCTGAAACCACAGAACGATATTATCACATGTCTTAATACATTCTTCTTTTCTTCCAGTCTTATAATACAGCTTTGCAAGCTCATACATATACTTCTCATCAATCTCATGATCCCTGTAATCCTCTAAGATTCCTACAAGTTCATTATCTGATGCATTCTGTGCCTTTCTAAGGTCATAATACAGGATGAATCTGCTCACATCATGCTGTGAAGATTTGCTGTATTCTTCATAAAGCTCGTTAGCATTATCAAAATCTCCAACTTTAATAAAGAATTCAGTAAGCTTATAAACCAGCTTTCTTCCGCCAAGGTTTCTGTTATAAGCAAGAATTGCCATGTCTCTTGCTTCTTCATAGTCCCCGACTGCTTCCTGTACATTAATGGCTGTGGCAAGTGCCTGCCAGTCTTTAACCTTAGTCCAGTTAATATCCTTAGCTATGGCTGCCGCTTCTGTGTATTCCTTTTTCGCTGCCAGCTTCTTAATCTGGTCTATCTTAATTCCTAATTCGTATTTATTCATGATTATATATTCCTCATTCCAATGCTTACTTGATGAATGTTGTGAATAATTTATTTATCGCATTTTACAACTCATTAAAGTTTAGCACAGCCTAAGTTCATTGTAAACCAAGTTCACAGAATTGTTACAAATATGTTACAAAAAATCAAATGTAGCCTGTTCGTAATCCATTCTCGTGTATTCCAATTCTGATTCCTTCGTGCTGCTGTAATAATCAACAACCACAGTCTGCTGCCTTGAATCTACCAGCTTCTGACCTAGTATGTAATTAACATCGAATCTTCCTGTAATAGCAGGAGTTGCACCTCTTGCCGGAACAATAAGCTGGACATGATTAGTTGCAAGCAGCTTGAATATTGGCTCCCATATGTATATATCCTTTGCCGCACCGAATGGGTTATCTATGAATATTGTCTTACCCTCAACACCTTCATTACCTGAAGAATTCATATTAGATATGTAGTTGATAATCGCAATAAGGAACTGGATATATATACCCTGTGACTGTCCTGTTGAGCCAACCGCTTCCTCATATCTTAAATAACGGCTCTGGTCCTTGATTCTCTCTCTCTTATACAGATTAATTCTGATTGAATTCATATCTGTGACAATAACTGAGAAAAGTCTCTTCCATGACAGTCTGTTTCTTATATACTTGAGTCTTTCCGCAGGCTCTTTAAAACTTTCCGCCATAAAAACAGTTTCATCAATATATTCAGACATCTTTTCCTTATATAATTCTTCCTTTATATAAGGAATCTGCAAACTGATTATTGCAATCTGTTCTCCGTCAAGATTGATATTAGACAACTGTGGCAGACGGTCAAGCTCAGTCTTAATATTACTGCATGTCTGGATACAACGATTTTCAAAGTTATCCTTAATCATCTGCATATCCTCTATACCCTTGGCAATGCGGTCTTTTTCTAACTGTATAAATGTGTTCGTCTCATTTAACGATTCAATCATACTTCTTGTCTTAGCCACATTTTCAGGAACATTAAGTGATATCCTTACTTCATCAGCAAGCTCGACTGCATTAAATCCGTTAAGCAGGTCAATAAGCTTAGATTTATTCTTATTAAATTCATCAACCTTCTTATACTCTAATCTGGTAATTGAAGCATATTCTTTATGAACAGCCTCATATTCTGTAAGATTAGCTGTAATTCCCTGTGCATCCTCAGGACGGAATTCTTCTGGAACATGCATGCCCGCATCAGACACGATTCTTTCAAGGTCTTTTCTGCATACAAGAATGTCTTTTAATGAATCAGACATCTGTCTGCGTGTCTTTTCCTGAACCTTGGTGTTATCCTCTAACTTCTTAATAAGTACCTTGTGCTGTGTAATGAATTCATCCGGGTCATCGCATGGGAATTCATTAAAGCTTCCATAATTATTCTCAATCTGGTTAATACCATGTGCGATACTTCCCTCAAGTCTATTAAGAAGTGCTTCCTGTGACTCAAGCTCTTCCCTTACAGAATCACTGCTCTTCACAAGATTATTAAGAGCATCCTTGGCATTCCTTAACTGCTGTGAACCTGCTGCCATAATCTCACCGGCTTCATACTTTGCCTTAATATCGTCAAATGTATAACCTCTGTACTCTATTGCATCACGACATTTGTTCATAGATGCAGACAGATGGTTCATCAGCGCCTGCTTATCTGCAAAGTCACTGTTCTTCTGTGAAAGTGCTGTCTTTAATCCGGTGAATCTGCTCTCTATTTCATCCTTATCAAGACGGTATGTATCGTCATCGATTTCTATTGAAACATTTTCATCATAATAAGGTGCGTACTGCTCCTCCCATGACTTAATGATTTCATCATATGCCTTTCTTGTACTGTCCTCGAAATCTCTCGCGGTATCATACTCAGAATTAGCAGAAGCTGCTGCCTCCTCGCACTCATATATGCGTTTTCTTGCACTGTCCACATCAGCCTTCAGTCCCTTTAAGCGCTCATACTTTTTATCTATAGAAGTATTCATCTCCATAATACGCGAGAGCAGGCTGCATGCTGTTTCCTTCTCTTCTATATCATCTCTTGTCTGTGCGAGGTTCCTTGAAAGCTGCTCTTTAACCTCATTTAACACACTTCTCTTCTTCTCAGCCTCAATAATTGCAGCCTCGCTGTCAGCAATCTTTAATCTGATTGCTTCTGCCTCGGACGCATCCACCTTTCCAGACGCAGCATTATATACAAGTGCAAATGTATAATCATTCCACACAAGCTCCATTCTGTCGGCCAGCTTTCCTGCCTGCGCCTTATGCGACTCAAGCTCCTCCTGTGCAAGCTTAATCTGTGTCTCAAGCTTTGCCTCATCACGCAGGAACGACATATCCTTTAATGCGAATACAATCAGGTCTTTGTTAATCTCTAACTTAGTATCAATAAGCACCTGCTCGCTTATAACAGGATAAGCAGCCGCACCCTTGCCAAAATCCTTAAGCATCTCATCTGCTTTGATTCTCTCGAAATCGTTCTTTATTATAAATGCGTACTCAATGAAAGGTGTTCTCTTTAACACATCTCTTTTCTGTCCTGCATTCAGGGCTGCAAACCACTCATGTCCCTCAACAACATCTGAACCGTACTGGCTCTCAAGGTATTCCTTAAGCCTGTCTCTCTCAGGACTCTTACAGATATATGTTCCCTTTCTTGCATTGTCAATAAAGTTCTCAAGTTCCTGTGCTGCCTTACACTCTTCTGTAAATTCACTGCGCATCTTCTGGTAAGTCTCAAGAATAACCGAAAGCATTGCCTCGTCATTATCTGCACTATATATTTCACGGATTTTGCCCATACGCTCGGCATCTGCATTACCAGCTTCATCAGCCTTTTCTAGCTTTTCTGACTGCTCTGTGAATATATCAATAAGTGCTTTATTGGCAGATATTGTCTCATTAAGCGACATTAACTGCTGCTGCACATCATTGAATTTTTCGGACATTCTTGTCTCTTCATTCTTTAACAGTTCTTTATCGCTGAATGACTTGTCATATTCTTCAGACGCATTTTCACATACGACAGTTCCTGCATCTGATAAAGCTGCTCCAAGCTGTGCCTGTAATTCCTGTATCTCATTCTCAAGATTATCAGAAAGACTGCCAAGACCTGCCGCCTCTTTGTCAGCATTTCTAAGGTTATCCTTAGACTCTGATAATCTGACTTCCAGAGTCTTAACACGGTTAGCTGCTATATCAAGCTTTTCCTTAAGTCTTCTGGTCTCTGTCTCATAGAATTTTCTGTAACCTGCAGCAAGTATCTTTAACTCTGCTGTTATATCCGTATCTTCTCTTAATCTGTTATCTATCGCAATCTGAAGTCCTTTATAAGACTTCTCGTATTCTGCATAATCTTTATAATCACCCGCAGACTCCATCAAAGAAAGCTTTCCTCTTGCCTCTTCAATTGCAGCGTTCTTGAGTTCAAGTGCCTTTCTTGTCTCATTAACAAGGCTCTCAACTCCTGCCATCGAATTCTTTTCAGACATAACCTCTGCAACTGCTATAGCTTCCTTCTCGTGTGCAAGCTCATCATACATCTTAGTGATAAGGTCATCCTGACTCTTAAGTTCCTTATCCTTCTTATCACTTTCCCGCATAGCAACAAGAAGCAGGTCATATAGCTGCTTCTCTATTTCTTCTTTTCTGTTGTAAAATGCTTCATATGTCGACAGATATTCTTTAAAACTGTCGATAGCTGCAATCTGGCTGTCATATGCTCCAAGCTGTGAGTGTTTCTTTGAAAGCTCCACTAACTTGTCCTTAATATCCATAAGAGTCTGAGCCATCATGCCCTCATCATTATCAACTGACAGCTTGTTATTGAAGGATTTCTGGATAATCTCCTCTATAAGCAGATCCTCAACAACCTTACGGCTTGTCTTATAATTTGACTCGAAATATGTTCTTACATGTCCCTCTGTCTTGTTAATTCCACGCACAATTTCCCATGCACTCTCATATATTCCGTAGTTACTTATAAAGCTCTGGTAATCACCTTTTCTGTCAAATATCTTAACAACATATTTGTACCCGCCCTTCTCAAGGTCACGAAGATAAGCCTTAAGTCCGTTATATGTAATTCTCTCTCCATTACTTACAAGTGGAAGATTCTTAATATCGTTATCGCCAAACTCCCTGTAGAATATGCAGTAATTAAAGTATTCAACACTTGCTGTAGGTGCAGCTGTCTGTTCCTGTCCATCCTGATTCTCATCGTCTGTGCCTCTTCCCTTTCTTGCACAGAAACCAGTTGTCATGAACCTGAAACCATCCTTCTGATAACATGGATCTAACTTCCACTCAACCAAAGAATGAATACATGTATTACCGCTTCCCTGTCTGAAAAGCTTCTCAATAGGCTGCTTGTCATCAAGTGTGCAGTTAGGAAGCATATTCTGCATAAGAAGCAGCATAAGCAGACTCTTACCACCGCCATTGGCAAGGTCATATATAGTATTCTGGCAGTTGAAGCGCATCACGAAATCGTCGTACACCTGTGTACCGAAATTATATTTAACATTATTAACTCTGATTCTGTTAATCTGTGGCATCGCGTCCTCCATTCATAAGTTCGGCAAATCGTCCTCTGTAATCATCAAAATAATTCTCTATAAGACTTCTGAATCTGTCTGTCGGATAATATCTGTCCTGACTCTCAACTAAAAGTTCCTGCGCAACGCAGAAATTAAGCACAAGCTTTACCATACCCGACTTGGAATTTCTTGCTGCTCTCGCTCCTGTCTGATCCTCTACTGTTGTCACCGGAAGCTCGTCCCATGTAAGTGCTATCTGCTTAAAGCTGTTCTCCTCAACCTCATCAAGCACAAGCCCTGTGCTCTTATCGACAATACCACCTGTTGTCTTATCAACATTTTTAATGATGTCCTCAAGTCTTATGAACTCAGCATAAGTTGAACTCATTGTATCTGAATAAAACTCTGTTATTATGTTGTAGATTATGAAATACGCAAGATATAATTCTTTATTAACTCTTAATCCAAGTACATTTCTTAATTCCTCGTTGGAATATCCAAACACCCTGTTATTATCACCTGCACTCACATACAGACCATTGTTATATTCATATATGTTAAGATTAAGTTTCTTAAGTGACATATGAACGATGTCATACACTTCTGCATTATTATTGTATTCCTGATAAAGAGCTGCATTCTCGCCCCTCTCAGACACATTTTCCCCTGTGATAAGCTTGGAAACTATGTCCAGCGCCTTATCTAGATTTCTATTCTCCATGTGCTTCCTTTCGTACCAATTCAACATCTGCCATCATACAGTTATCCGACAATATAACCTGCCCGCCAAGCCCTTTTCTTATTGCAAATGTAAAGCTTTCCGTATCTTTAAAGCCTTCCCCTAAGTATGCATCAAGAAATGTATCTTCTCCCGCATCACCGCCAAGCTGGTACTCATCCTTCTGGCACAGATTAACAAAGAAAGAGAAGAAATCTGCATTTCTTAAAATCTGCTCACCATACGCCCTCTTCATTGCATCTGCAAACTGACCGAGTGTTATAATGTCCGATTTTTTCAAACACACAATGAGATTTTTCATAAGGAATACATAATTATCCTTAATTCTCTTTTCTTCAATCTCATCTTCGAATTCAATATCTTCCGGTCTTTCATTGCTTATAAGCTCTTTCTCCTCATATCTTGGAGGCTTCACCATAAGCGCATCATCAATGCTTATCAGGTCAAATGTCTTTCTTATGTTCGGCTTTAGAAGCGGACTTAACATTGTGACTAATATATCTGCATTGTCCCTCTTAATCATATCTGAAAGTGCCGATGTGAAATCCATATGGCTTCTTAATCTGCCAAGCTTGGCGCGTCTTACTGCGTCATCGGTCATCTTCTGCATTTCTGTACAATCCTTTAACAGCTCGCTGTGCCTGTTCATTGCCTGCTTAAGCTGAGTCTCAAGACTGTATATTTCGTTCATCGTCCTGTAATAGCCTTCGCCTGTGCTGCCCGATGCATTAAGCTTCTCAATTGATTTTGCAATAAGGTCACGGTTCTTCTTAAAAAGCTTTTCTTCATCATCAAACCATTTCATTCCTGTCTTGACGAATTCCTCATAAGCCTCTATTCCTGCAAATACATCGCCCGACAGAATTGTCAGCACTTCATTCTTCTTTAACTTAAGACGGTTGACCTCTTCGTTGATTCTTTCAACTACTTCAACTCCGCCACGGAAGTTCTGTGAATTAATCATTTTTTCAAGAAGAAGCTGGGATACGCTTATCCTGCTCTCGTCCTTGATTTCCTTGGTATCAAGATAGAATTCAATAGCATCAGGGCTTATCGAATACCACACGGTATTGTCTCTTATCGAACTCTCGATTATCTTCATTCTTGATACTCTCTTTTTCCTGTCCACCGGATCAAAATACGAGAATTCAAATGGCCTGCCATCATTCTTTATCTTGTCAAATATATAATCAGCAATCTCCTTGCTGTCCTGTTCATTCAAATCAAGCCCGAAATCTCTCTTAAGTATCAGCTTTAAGAAATCGAGATATTCGGGATATGTAACATCCTTTTCCTTAAAATTATTCTCCTCTATAAAGAAACGGAGAACCGCCATAACTATATAGCCCATATCAAGGATTTCGTATTTGCCATCCTTGAAATTAGAAAATGATGTGTCTATCAGTCTGAAGAAAGGATAATATTTCTTCAGATTAAGCATTCGTTCACGGTGATCCGATATGATATCACCTGTCATATTCTCTGCCATAGTATTCTTCATTTCTGCGCACGCATTTTACACATATTGTCTTAACGCCCGGTGCGCCAGGGCATTAAGCTTAAAGCTTGGTTCTTCACCAAATTTAAAGCTCGGTTCTTCCGTCCAGCGCTCTTAAAAGTGTAACCTCATCGATATATTCAAGATCGCCGCCGACAGGAACTCCGCTTGCAATTCTTGTCACCTTAATTCCTGTTGGCTTTATCATTTTGCTTATGTACATTGCTGTTGTCTCACCCTCCAGATTGGAATTAGTTGCGATAATAACCTCGTCAACATCTCCCTGAAGCCTTACCATAAGCTCCTTTAACCTGATATCAGCCGGTCCGATTCCAAGCATCGGGCTTATTGCTCCATGAAGAACATGATATACGCCCTCGTACTTTCCTGTCTTTTCATATGCCGCCATATCTCTTGTATGTTCAACTACCATAATTGTCTTATGGTCTCTTTTCTGGTCGCGGCATATCGGACACAGTTCTTCATCTGTAAGTGTAAAACACTCCTTACAGTAGTGAATATTCTGCTTTGCATCAATCATTGTGTCTGCAAGGCTCTTAACCTCAGACTCAGGCATGTTTATAATGTGAAATGCCAGGCGCTGGGCGCTCTTCGCCCCAACCCCTGGTAATCTCGACAATTCTTCAATTAATCTGTTAATATGACCACTGTAGATGTCCATTAGAATAAGCCTCCGCCTAATCCTCCAAGTCCTCCAGTAATCTTAGCCATCTGTGCCTGTGACTCTTCTTCGCATTTTCTTAAAGCTTCATTAGTAGCTGCTACGATTAAATCCTCAAGCATCTCTACATCATCTGGATCAACTGCTTCAGGGTCAATCTTAACCTTAGATACTTCTCTCTTACCTGTAACAGTTACCTCAACTACTCCGCCGCCTGCTGTCGCACTGAATTCCTTATTCTCAAGCTCTGCCTGCTGCTCCTCCATCTGACGCTGCATTCTCTGTGCCTGCTTCATCAGATTATTCATATTACCAGGCATTCCTCCTGGAAAACCACCTCTTTTAGCCATTATATAAGTTCCTCCTTATCATCTACTTCTATATCTATGCCTACGAGTTCCTTAAGATCCACGAATCTGCTGTGGAAATCCTCATCATCGTTAAGCTTAGTCACTTTAATTGAAACCCTTACTCCTGTTCTCTCCTCAATTACATTCTCTATGCTCTCCATAACTTCCTGTCTGCTGAGTGAATTATAGGCACTAAGTGATTCTACCATAATTTCAAGACTAATTCCATCTTCTGCTAATGTAACATGTGCAGCCTGTAAAAATGTCTGATTAACCGGATCATCTATCGTTGCAATGATATCCTTCCAGCCTGCCGCAATTGCCTTAACATCTTCCGGAACAGCGTCATATACACGCTTAACTACAGGCTTCTTTGGAGTCTGCTGCTGTACTGCTGCCTGGCCTCCCGCAGCACCTGCATTTACAAGTCTGCCGCTTTTAATATCATCAAGTACTTTCTGTAACTGCCCTTCAAGCATTGTCACACGGCTTACAACATCGCCGATATCCTGACTGTTATCCATTGCCGGGCGCATCAGCTTTATAAATGTTATCTCTGTCTTAACTCTCTTCTGTGTAGAGAACTTCAGGTCATTTGATAATTCTGACAACACTCTTATATAGTACATAAGTGTATCTATATCAACATTCTGTGCATCCTTCTTCAGGTCTTCAAGATTATCTGCCGATACTTCTATTACATCTTCAATTCTTTCTGCATCTTTAGTTGTCTTAATAAGAAGCAGATTTCTAAGATACCATATAAAATCTGTAACAAACTGTGAAAGGTCTCTTCCCTGCATTATCAAATCTTCCATAAGTGACATGCACACGGCAACATCTCCTGACAGAATTGTTGAAAGCATTTTACTAAATACCGCCGTGTCAACTGCCCCAAGTACATCTAATACATTTTCATACTTAAGGTCTTTTCCCAGATAGAATGCCAGACACTGGTCTAACAGACTTAACGCATCTCGCATAGAACCATCTGCAGCTTTGGCAACATATTTTATTGCCTTGTCCTCTACATTCAGCCCCTCCGCCTTCATAAGTTCTGACAGTCTTGCGGCAATTGTCTCTATTGTTATCCTGTGGAAGTCATATCTCTGACATCTTGAAAGGATTGTAATAGGAATCTTTGCCACTTCTGTAGTAGCCAGTATAAATATTACATATGCAGGAGGTTCTTCCAATGTCTTTAACAATGCATTGAACGCTCCTATTGAAAGCATATGAACCTCATCAATTATATAGACTTTGAATCTTCCTTCTGTCGGTGAGTACTGTACTTCTTCTCTTATCTGTCTTATATTATCGACACCATTGTTAGATGCCGCATCTATCTCTATTACATTCATGCTTGTTCCAGCCGCAATCGCCTTGCATGTCGGGCACTCTCCACAAGGGTTGCCGTCAACCGGATGCTCACAATTAACTGCCTTCGCAAATATCTTGGCAACTGATGTCTTACCAGTTCCTCTCGTTCCGCAGAACAGATATGCATGGCCTATTCTGTCTGCATTAATCTGATTTCGCAGAGTTGTTACTATTGTATCCTGTCCTTTGACATCATTGAAATTGTCTGGACGCCATTTTCTGTATAAAGCCTGATATGACATGGTTACCTCCCTCTGCGCTGTCTTTACTTTCGCAGCCCTTAACCTCATGCGTAAAACCATCCGCCTCCGGCGTCTGCCGCTGCTTCGCAGCTTATGTTTTACTTATGTCGGTTAAGTTCCTGCTTCGCAGGATAATTTAGGAATATCATACAGTTTCTTACATGCAAGCATGACGAATCTGCCTGACATTCCTAAATTAGCTGCGACGAGTAACATTTTAATAACAAAAGCCGTGCGTCCGGCTTCGAACTGATATCCACAGACGTTACCGATGCAGTTAGCTCAATCCAGGCACCCTTTCAACACCCGGAAGGTTCCACTTAATGCTGCTTCATTCCTGACCTGACATGGTTCGTGGATTTCCGTCGTGAAAGACCCAAATGTCAACACCACTTACACCGGGCTGCTCCATAAATATCAGCCCTCTGCCGAACATCACCCCTGCTATAGCGGATTGCAGGTTCAAGGTGCCGCTACTACCCCGGCTGCACGGTATTTCAATTATACTTGTTATATATGCTTGTTGTCAAGGTGTGAAGCGTTGACAAAATAAGACAGCTAAATAAGCCAGTCCCTAAGAATCATTTCCTAAGGACTGGCTTTAGCAATCCTTGTCAGAACAGGCGGCAAAACCAACTTCTTACCACTCCCGAATATCACCAGAAACTTGCCAAAACCTACTATCCTCTATCAACTTCGCTATTGCGTAGGTCTTTTCAAGCACTGTGAGACTGTCATCCCCTCTTGCTAACCTACTCAATCATTATATTTTTGCCTTTTCGTAGGTCTTTTTCCCAACTTTCTTCTATTTAATGATACTCTTACCTCTCCAAAGACCTACTACCTCCACTGTATTAGCTTGATTAGTGGGTTTTTCTCTTCCCAACACGTCTTTTTCTCATAATTTCAACCCACCCATTCTGCATATTGTGAGGCTTGCGTAGGTCTTTCCCTCTTCAACACGCTGCAGCCAGCAACCCCCACGATATTAACAATCTCCACACACAAAAGACAGCCTCCGCAATCCACGCAGAAGTTGCCTTAAACCATTACCTTAAACGTATTACTCCAAACATATTATTCCTGTTCTTCATACCTAGGAAGCTCAACTATCACCGCCTCATGATGAACAGCTGGAAGGAATTTCTCCATCACTTCCTTGGTCTTTAACTTAAGACTTGATGTATTAATGCAGGGATGACATCCGAGAGATTCTCCCTCAAGCACTTCCTTATCCATCAGTAACTGCACATGGTTATCCGTATCATTCATAAGTCCCATTATGGATACCGAACCCGGTGTTATATCAAGGAATTCCTCCATATATGATTCATCTGCAAATGAAAGTCTCGCTGAATTAATCTGCTTACTCAGATCCTTTGTCTTAAATGGCTTGTCACCCGGCATCATAAGCATATAAAAATTCGTCTTCTGTCTGTTACATAAGAAAAGATTCTTACATATAAGTGTGTCCAGAATCTTATCTATGTCATTACACACTTCCATTGTTGTAGCAGGCTCATGGTCTGTTCTGTAATATTCCATTCCAAGCTTGTCCAACAAATCATATACTCTGATTTCTTTTTCTAATCTTCCTGTTTCATCGGCAGGTCTTCCTTTAATAAGTTCCATGATATTTCTCCCTGACAATCTGATATTCCGTTATTCCGACTAACTCATAATCTGATAATCTACTCAAAATAATACAGATATACATCCTCAAGGTCAATATTATCTCCAACTTTTACTGCTTCTTCTGGCAGCTCATCACCTACAACTCTTAACGCAAGACCGTTCTTTCTCTGTCTGATATTGCCAATCTTGTATTCCTTCTGCAGCTCTCCGACCTCGTCAAGCGTGCATGTTATCTCACCGACTTTTCCAGCCATGCTTTCAATAAGCTCAACAGGTGTTCCTGTAGCAATTATCTCTCCGCTCTTTAGAAGAAGTACTTTATCAGCAATACATTCAATATCACTTACAACATGAGTTGCAAAAAGAATTATCTTGTCCTTAGACAACTCTGCAATATAGTTTCTGATTGAAATTCTCTCTTTAGGGTCAAGTCCTGCTGTCGGCTCATCAAGTATAAGAATCTTAGGATTACCAAGAAGTGCCTGCGCAAGCAGCACTCTCTGCTTCATTCCTCCTGAAAATCCTCCAATCTTCTTATATGCAACCTTAGTAAGATTAACTACCTCTAGCAGCTCGTCAATCTGCTGGTTGACTGTCTTAACAACCTCATTGCCATTGTCATCAGTAGTCTTAATCTTCTTAACCCCCTTAATCTCTGCCATATATTTAAGAAATGCTTTAGGCGAAAAATCCTCATAAAATCCCTGCTGCTGCGGCATGTATCCAACCAGACCCCTGAACTGTTTGCCAAGCTTTAATATATCTTCCTCGGCACTGTCCTCTCCAAAAAGAATACTTCCGCCATTCATCTTGTCTCTTGATACATTATCAGTGATAAGATTAATCATCGTACTCTTTCCTGCTCCATTAGCTCCAAGAATGCCATATACTCCCGGTGTAAATGTATAATTAATCCCCTTCAGTGCCTGAACTGTACCATAAGTTTTCTTTAAATTCCTTACCTCTAATTTCATACCCTGTACCTTCTCTTTCCTAATGATTTTCCAACCTTCATCATAACCAGCATAATTACAAACTCACATACCAGCTCTGTCATATAGCGCACAACCATGAATTGTCCTACCGATGCATGAAGTATAAGACTTTTGATACCCCCATACTGCCTGCTTATATAATCATTATACTACTACTCTGTGCCAGTGCAATCATAATTCTGCGCACGTTCCCTCCTTTTACTATTAATACGAAAAATGTTCCTGATAAGTTGACGCATTTTCACAAAAAAGTTAAAATTTTTATAATATTTTGTGGAGGATAATCTAGTGGAGAATACTCAGGTGGTTTTTGAAAAAGATGATTACAGATATATGAAACAGGCAATCACACAGGCTAAGAAGGCTTATAAACTCAATGAAGTGCCTATCGGCTGTGTGATTGTGTATGAAGGAAAGGTTATAGGAAGAGGCTACAACCGCCGTAACACTGATAAAACCTCTCTCGGCCATGCCGAGATTACTGCAATTAAGAAAGCCAGCCGCTACATGAACGACTGGCGGCTTGAGAACTGCACTTTATATGTTACGCTTGAACCATGTCAGATGTGTGCAGGTGCTATTGTTCAGGCAAGAATTCCAAGAGTTGTTATCGGTTCCATGAATCCCAAAGCCGGATGTGCCGGTTCTATACTTAATATCTTACAGATTCCCACATTCAATCACCAATGCGAAATCACTAAAGGTGTATGTGAAGAAGAACTGTCTCTTATACACATCTGACGCTGCCGACGAATAGCCTTGT
>ENA-OYZN01000491-OYZN01000491.1-human-gut-metagenome-genome-assembly--contig:-NODE-491-length-17503-cov-5.440967_pt1 | contig 17503 bp, 14 predicted proteins | sample MGYA00243294_ERZ653483 | MGnify/ENA primary metagenome ERZ653483 (study PRJEB26926, sample SAMN06165155) | human gut metagenome | biome: ENVO:00009003; feature: ENVO:2100002; material: ENVO:00002003... | reverse complement strand
TTCGTCGGCAGCGTCAGATGTGTATAAGAGACAGGCCCACCACCATCCATGTGGAGAACTGGCCGGAGGAGGACTATATGCAGCGGGCGCTGGCGGTGCTGCGGGACGCGGCGGAGGAGAACGAGCTGCTTCAGGTGCGCTTGGAGGACTGACCCAGCTTGTGCCGGGTGTACCACAGGGCACCCAGGATCAGCAGACCGTCCGCAATCAGCAGGGCCCAGAACACCGGATTGCGGAAATCCGGGTTGTTGCCCAGATTGCAGAAGCACACCATGCCCGGCATGATGGCCAGCCACGACGAGGCCAGATACGACCAGTAATTCAGCCGCATCATGCCGAACAGCACCCCCAGCACCTCCATGTTCAGCCCCAGCATGTGGATGGCGAAGCAGGAGACAAAGCCGTATTCCTGGGTGGCGGCGAAATATTTCCGGAGCTTGGGGTGCTTGTTCAGCAGGCCCTCCAGGCTCTCGGTGCGGGTGGAGCGTCCGATCCAATAGGAGATGGACAGGCACAGGGCCGTGCCCACGGCGTTGATGGCCAGGGCCGCCGGAAGCGGGAAGATCAGCGACACAACCACCACCAGCGCGTTGTATACCACCACGCCGGAGATGCCCTTCACCGCAAACAGGGCCAGGATCACCGCCACCGCCAGACCGGGCCGGTGGTCCACCAGCTGGGGAATGGTGTTCAGGTCCAGTACGCCTGTCAGCAGCAGGATGCCGAAGCCTGCCGCGCACAGCAGCATCAGCAGGATGGGCAGATAGTCCCGCAGGGTCTTTTTCATGGATGGCACAGCCTCCTTGGATAAAATATAGAAGAATTTATACCATAATTTTGTGAACAAATCAAGTATGCGGCGGGATTTTGAACAGATTCTGAATCCCGGGCAAAGGAATGGTTGACAATTTTCCGGGAATGGTGTAAAATGCCCACATATTGAAAGCGGCTGTGATGGGAAGCAGTAGGCGGTCTGCGGATGCCGAGAGAGGGAGCGGTTGGTGGAAGCTCCCGTGACGCGCCGCCCAAGTCGTCCCGGAGCCTTGGGCTGAACTGACAGTAGGCTGCAACGGTGTGTCCTCCGTTATCGGGACAGGGCGTTTTCTGCGCCCATGAGTGCGGGATTTCCCGAATACAGGTGGTACCACGGACTTTTTACGGTTCGCCCTGTTTTGCCATGGCAAAACGGAGCGGGCCTTTTTGTTTTGCCAAATACTCAGACAAGGAGAATAGCTATGCGAAAAGAATTACCCAAGGTGTACGATCCCCGGCAGGTGGAGCCCCGGATCTACCAGATGTGGATGGACGGCGGCTGCTTCAAGGCGGAGCCGAATCCCGACAAGAAGCCCTTTTCCATCGTGATGCCGCCCCCCAACGTCACTGGCCAGCTACACATGGGCCACGCCATGGACGCCACCCTGCAGGACATCCTCATCCGCTTCAAGCGGATGCAGGGCTACGCCGCCCTGTGGGTCCCGGGCACCGACCACGCCGGCATCGCCACCCAGATCAAGGTGGAGGAGGAGCTCCGGGTGAAGGAGGGCCTGACCCGCTATGACCTGGGCCGGGAGAAGTTCCTGGAGCGCGTATGGGCCTGGAAGGAAAAGTACGGCAACCGCATCGTGGAGCAGCAGAAGAAGATGGGCTCCTCCTGCGACTGGGACCGGTCCCGCTTCACCATGGACGAGGGATGCTCCAAGGCCGTCCGGGAGACCTTCTGCGAGCTGTATGACAAGGGCCTGATCTATAAGGGCAGCCGCATCATCAACTGGTGCCCCCACTGCCTGACGGCTCTGTCCGACGCCGAGGTGGAGTATACCGACAAGCCCGGCCACCTGTGGTATATCCGTTATCCCCTGGCCGATGGCAGCGGCGACATCGTGGTGGCCACCACCCGCCCGGAGACCATGATGGGCGACACCGGCGTGGCCGTCAACCCGAACGACGAAAAGTTCAAGCACCTCATCGGCAAGACCTGCATCCTGCCCATCATGAACCGCGAGATCCCCATCGTGGGCGATGAATACTGCGAGATCGGTTTCGGCACCGGCGCGGTCAAAATGACCCCGGCGCACGACCCCAACGACTTTGAGGTCGGCCTGCGCCACAACCTCGACGTCATCCGCGTCATCGCCGACGACGGCCATATCAACGAAAACGGCGGCAAGTACAACGGCATGGACCGCTACGAATGCCGCAAGGCCCTTGTGAAGGATCTCGAAGAGCAGGGATATCTCGTCAAGACCGAGCCGTACTCCCACAACGTCGGCACCTGCTACCGCTGCCACAACGATGTCGAGCCGCTCATTTCCGCGCAGTGGTTCGTCAAGATGAAGCCGCTGGCAGAAGAGGCCATCCGCGTCGTGAAGGACGGCACGATCAAATTCGTTCCGGAGCGCTTCTCCAAGACGTATCTCAACTGGATGGAAAACGTGCACGACTGGTGCATCTCCCGCCAGCTCTGGTGGGGCCATCAGATCCCCGCGTGGTACTGTGACGAATGCGGCCATATCAATGTCAGCCGCGAAGACCCGACGAAGTGCGAAAAATGCGGCTGCACGAAGCTGACCCGCGACGAGGACGTGCTCGATACGTGGTTCTCGTCCGGTCTGTGGCCGTTCTCCACGCTCGGCTGGCCCGATCTGAATTCTGAAGACCTCAAATATTGGTACCCGACGACCGACATGGTCACGGGCTATGATATCATCTTCTTCTGGGTGGCGCGCATGGTCGTCTCCGGCATGGAGCAGATGAAAAAGGAGCCGTTCAAGACCGTCTTCATCCACGGCCTCGTCCGCGACGATAAGGGCCGCAAGATGTCCAAGTCCCTCGGCAACGGCATCGACCCGCTGGAAATGGCCGAGAAATACGGCGCAGACGCGCTGCGCTTCAACCTCATCACCGGCAACTCGCCCGGCAACGATATGCGCTTCTACGTCGAAAAGTGCGAGGCCATGCGCAATTTCGCCAACAAGATCTGGAACGCGAGCCGCTATGTGCTCATGAACCTGACCGTCGAAGAAAACGGCCTTCCGGATGCCGCCGACCTTGAGATCGAGGACAAGTGGGTGCTCTCCAAGCTCAATACGCTCATCAAAGAAGTCACGGAGAACATGGACGCGTACGAGCTGGGCGTGGCCTCCGCCAAGGTCTACGACTTTATCTGGGATACCTATTGCGATTGGTATATCGAACTCACCAAGGCAAGACTTTACGGCGAGGACGAAAAGAGCAAGCTGGCCGCGCAGAAGGTGCTGGTGTATGTGCTTGACCAGTTCCTGCGTCTGCTGCATCCGTTCATGCCGTTCATCACAGAGGAAATCTGGCAGGCGATCCCGCACGAGGGCAGCTTCCTCATGCTGGCTGACTGGCCGAAGTATGACGAGAACCTGAACTTCTCCATTGAGGCTGCACACATGGAGTCCGTCATGAACGCCATCCGTTCCATCCGCAACCGCCGCGCGGAGATGAACGTCCCGCCGTCGAAGAAGAGCACGCTCTACGTCGTGTCCGACAAGGGCGAGATCTTCCGGCAGGGCACGGGCTTTATCTGCCGTCTGGCCTATGCCGATCAGGTCATCATCTGCGATTCGGATCCCGAGGGCCACGAGAACATGGTCTGCGTCGTCACGAACGACGCCAAGCTCTATATTCCGCTGGAGGAGCTGATCGACTTCGAGAAGGAGCTGGCCCGCATCGAAAAGGAAAAGGCGAACTGCCTCAAGCAGATCGCCATGTTCGAGGGCAAGCTTTCAAACGAAGCGTTTGTCTCCCGCGCACCGGAAAAGGTCGTGGCCGAGCAGCGCGAAAAGCTCGAAAAGAACCGCGCCCTGCTTGCACAGCTCGAAGAAAGTGAAAAGCGTCTGCGCCGGTAATCCCTTTGACAAAACCCGCGCGTAAAAGCTTCTATAATGGACACACAGGAAAAAGCCCTGTGTGTCCATTTTCTATTTTGGAGGCGAACAAATGAATCTTACAAGCTTTTTGCAGGACAAGCATCTGACCGTCGCGCTGCGCGGCGAAATTGACCACCACAGCGCGAAGGATATCATGCGCGTCCTGGGCAACAAAATCGACCTCTATCTGCCGCGCGTGTGCGTGCTGGATTTCAGGGAGGTCACGTTTATGGACTCTAGCGGGATCGCCATCGTGATCTCCTGCGTGCGCCGGATGCGGCAGCTGCGCGGCGAGGTCATTCTCCGAAGCGTTCCGCCGCAGCCGATGAAGGTGCTCAAGGCCTCCGGCATTGAGCGCATAGCAACTCTGGAAGACGAAAGGAGCCTTGTCCATGAAAGCTGAAAATGAAATGACGCTGACCTTCCCCAGCCGGTCCTCGAACGAATCCTTTGCCCGCGCGGCAGTCGCGTGCTTCGCCGCCCAGCTCGACCCCAATCTCGAGGAGCTGAACGATATCAAGACCGCCGTGTCCGAGGCCGTGACCAACTGCATCGTCCATGCCTACCGCGACTGCCTCGGCACCGTGACCATCCGCTGCCGCATTCTGCCGGAGAACGTGCTGGATATCGTCATCCGCGACAAGGGCTGCGGCATGGAGGACGTGGAAAAGGCCCGCGCGCCCATGTTCACGACCGGCGGCCCGGAGCGCAGCGGCATGGGCTTTACGATTATGGAGAGCTTCATGACCTCGCTTCAGGTCACGTCAAGGCCCGGCAAGGGCACGACGGTACATATGAAGCGCAAGATCGTGCAGCGGAGGAAAACCGCTTGAGCGACACCATCACGCTCATCCAGCGCTCCCAGCAGGGCGACCGGGACGCGTCCGAACGGCTCGTGACGGAAAACACGGGCCTCATCTGGTCGATCGCCCGGCGGTATTTTGGCCGCGGCGTAGAGCCGGACGATCTGTTCCAGCTCGGCTGCGTCGGCTTTTTAAAGGCGGTCGAGGGCTTTGATACCGCCTACGGCACGCAGTTTTCCACCTACGCCGTCCCCAAAATTGCCGGAGAGATCCGCCGCTTTCTGCGCGACGACGGCGCGGTCAAGGTCAGCCGCAGCGTGAAAGAGCGCGCCGCCGCCATCAAAAAGGCCCGTGAGCGCCTGATCGGCGATTTCGGCCGCGACCCGACGGTCTCCGAGCTGTCCGAGGCGCTGGGCCTTTCGCCGGAGGAGATCGCGGCTGCCGAAACCGCCACCAGCGCGACCGAGTCCATCCAGCGCCAGACCGGCGAGGAGGGCTTCTCCCTCGAGGATGTCCTGTGTACAGACGGCATGGAGGAAAAGCTGCTCGAACGCATGGCCCTGCAGGAGGCGCTTGCCCGCCTGAACGACAAGGAACGGCTCGTCATCCAGCTCCGCTATTACCACAGCCTGACCCAGCAGCGCGTCGCGGGCCTCATCGGCGTGTCGCAGGTGCAGGTCAGCCGCATCGAAAAGAAGGCGCTGGAACGGCTTCGAACATTTTTTTGATGTCGACAAACCGGGCAAAATGCGGTAGAATATCCGTAGTTTATTGAAAAGGCAATGTCATACCACTTGATACTGTGTCCTGTCACGCAAACACGACGAAACCTCGAACAAGGTTGGTAGGGGCGGGGCTCTGCTCCGCCCTGCGGGACGCACCGGATAATCGAAAATCTTCGGCGAATTCGCAGGCACTTGCTTGTGTGATTGTAGGGGCCGATGCCCACATCGGCCCGTTTGGAAGTTACGAATTTGCCGCAGACTACCGTAAAATCGGTGCATTCTGCCGGCCGATGTAGGCATCGGCCCCTACAGGGCACCATACGGATTTGCGGCTGCCCATCGGGCGGAGCAGAGCCCCGCCCCTACCAGCTGCGTCCGTTTTTTACCGGGGTTTCGTATAGAATGCGGTCTTAAATCGACGACATTGCCCGTAAGGGGAAGCTATGGAACAGACATTTGAAGCCCGGTTCTTATCCGCGCGCCGCGCTGTGATCGCTGCGCGCTTTCAGAACCTGAACGAGATGCAGCGCGAGGGCGTTCTTACAACGCAGGGGCCGCTGCTGCTGCTGGCCGGTGCGGGCAGCGGCAAGACGACCGTTCTCATCAACCGCATCGCCAATCTCATCGCCTTCGGCGAAGGCTCCGACTCCAACGAAATTCCGGAGTATATTGCGGAGGCGGACGTTACATATCTCGAGGACTACCTCAAAACGCGCGATCCCGCCATGCAGCAGCAGGCCGATCGCCTGTGCGCGCTCCGGCCCGCCGCGCCGTGGTCGATTCTGGCCATCACATTCACCAACAAGGCCGCAAATGAATTGAAGGCCAGACTGCAGGCGCTGCTGGGCGACTACGCCATGGACGTCTGGGCCATGACGTTCCACGCTGCCTGCTGCCGCATTCTCCGGCGGGAGATCGACCGGCTGGACGGCTACACGGGCCGCTTCACGATCTATGACACGAGCGATTCCGAGCGGGTCATGAAGGACATTCTGAAGGACTTCGGGCTGGACGAAAAATCCCTCCCGCCGCGTCTGGCGCTTTCCGCCATCAGCAAGGCCAAGGACAAGCGGCAGGGGCCGGAGCAGTTTTCCAAACACGCCGGAAAGTCCGGCGATTACCGCATGGACCGCATCGCGCAGCTCTACGCCGAATACGAAAAGCGCCTGCACGAGGCCAACGCGCTGGACTTTGACGATATCATCCTCAAGACCGTCGAGCTGCTTGAGCAGTTTGAGGACGTGCGGACGTATTACCAGCGCAAGTTCCACTACGTCATGATCGACGAGTATCAGGACACGAACCAGCTGCAGTATCAGCTGACAGCGCTGCTTGCGGGCGGGTATGAAAACATCTGCGTCGTCGGCGACGACGACCAGTCCATCTACAAATTCCGCGGCGCGACTATCGAGAACATTCTTTCCTTTGAAAAGCAGTTCAAGGGCGCACGTGTCATCCGCCTGGAGCAGAACTACCGCTCCACGCAGGCCATTTTGAACGCGGCCAACGCCGTCATCTCGCACAACCGGGGGCGCAAGGGCAAAAAGCTCTGGACGCAGAACGCTGCGGGCGACCGCATCACGGTCTACGAGGCGTCGAGCGAATCGGACGAGGCCAATTATATTTCCAGCCGCATCATTTTCATGTCCAAGGGCAGGAATTTCAAGGACTTTGCCGTGCTCTACCGTACGAACGCGCAGTCGAACGCAGTGGAAAATGCGTTCAAGCGCAGCGGCATTCCATACCGCATCATCGGCGGCACGCGATTTTTTGACCGCGCCGAGGTCAAGGATATGCTGGCCTATCTGTGCGTGATCAATAACCGCGCAGACGAGCTGAGATTGCAGCGCATCATCAATAACCCGCCGCGCGGCATCGGCGGCAAAACGCTCGAAATGGCGCAGCGGCAGGCGGCTGCGGCAGGCGTGCCGCTCTACACGGTCGTCTCCGACCCGTACAGCTATCCGAGCCTTGAAAAGTCCGCCGCGAAGCTCATGGCCTTCACGGTCGTGATCGAGGAATGCGCCGAGCTTCTGACGACGCTTTCTCTGCCGGACTTCTATGAGGAGGTCATGCTCCGCACCGGCTATCTGAAAATGCTCGAGGAAAAGGACGATGTCGAAGCGCGCACCCGCGCCGAAAACGTCCGCGAACTCAAATCCAGCATCCTTGCCTACATGGAAAACACCGATACGCCCACGCTGGCGGGCTTTCTGGAGGAAATTGCCCTCTACACGGATATCGAGCAGTATGACCCGGACGCGGACGCCGTCGTCATGATGACGATGCACGCGGCCAAGGGTCTGGAATTCCCGAATGTATTTCTCACGGGCTTTGAAGAGGGGCTGTTCCCGTCGAACCGCTGCCTGAGCGAGCCGGAGGAGCTGGAAGAGGAGCGCCGCCTGTGCTACGTCGCCATCACCAGAGCCAAGCAGAACCTCGTTATTTCCTATGCCCGGCAGCGTATGCTCTATGGACGCACCACGACGAACCTGCCCTCCCGCTTTGTAGACGAGCTTCCGGCGGAATTCGTCAAGCGCGCCGGCGCGCCGAAGCCCAGCTATTCGCAGCAGGCCCCCCGGCAGTACGGCTCGTTTGGCCGCGTCAGCATCTACGGCGACGAGTATAATGACTTTTCGCAGATCCCCACGCGCCCGAAGCCGCAGAAGGACTATTCCGTCCACACGCAGCCGAAGCCGGCCCCGAAGGTCAGCTTCGCGGCCGGGGAAATGGTGCAGCACAAGGCATTTGGCCGGGGCATGATCCTGACGGTCCTGCCCATGGGCGCCGACGCGCTGCTCGAGATCGCGTTCGACGGCGTCGGCACGAAGCGCCTTATGGCAAACACGGCAAGCCAGCACATGAAAAAGCTGTAATCTTCCCATGACCCCGGCATAGGCTATGCTGGGGGTGTATGGAGATGAGCCGGAAAAAACGAAGACGCAGAAGACTGCTTCTGATCGTCCCGCTGCTCGTGCTGACGGGGCTGGTTCTGCTCGTGGAGCTGCATTTGTCACCGTATATTCGCGAGCTTGCGCGCAATCAGGCGGTCAACGCCGCGTCGAACGCCATCATAGAGGCCGTCAGCGAAATGCTCCGCAGGGGCGACACGGATTTTTCCCGCGTGATCGTGCTGGAAAAGGACGTGGAGGGCCATATCACCGCGCTTCGCACCGACATGGCGCAGGTCGAGCGCCTCAAGGTCGAGGTGCTGGAACTTCTGGATACCCTTGTCGCGCAGATCAACACGCAGCAGATGGGCATCCCGCTCGGGAACCTCCTGCTGCCGGATCTATTGGCCGGAACCGGCCCGGAGCTGCCGGTCAAGGCCGTCAGCCTCACCATGTCGAACGCTGACTTTTTTTCGGATTTTACCGCAGCCGGGATCAACCAGACGCTGCAGACGCTGAAGGTGAAATTCACCATCAGCCTGACCATCCTGACGACCGTCGGCTATGAGACGGTCGACGTGGACAGCGACGTCATGCTCGCGCAGACCGTGATCGTCGGCACAGTGCCTGAAACGTACGTAAACCTGGGACATCTGACTACAACGGAAGGCTGGGAACAATATGGAACCGAAACAGGAAATTGAACAGCTCACACGGGAGCTGGAACACGCCGGATATCTTTACTACGTGCTCGACAACCCCGAAATGAGCGATTATGACTATGACCACAAGCTGCGCAGATTGGAAGAACTGGAGGCGCAGTACCCGCAGTACGCCTCGCCCCTCAGTCCGACGCGCCGCGTCGGCGGGCAGGCGCTGAGCGAATTTGTCAAGGTGCGCCACGCCGTCCCGCTGGAAAGCCTGCAGGACGTGTTTTCCTATGACGAGCTGCGCGACTTTGACGCGCACGTGCGCGAGGAGGAGCCGGACGCGGAATACTCCGTCGAGCCGAAGGTCGACGGTCTCTCCGTCGCGCTGGAATATGTCGACGGACAGTTCGTCCGCGGCGCAACGCGCGGCGACGGCCTGATCGGCGAGGATGTAACGGAAAATCTCAAGACCATCCGCTCCATCCCCATGACGCTGGAGCACGCGCCCGCCCGTCTGATCGTGCGCGGCGAGGTCTTTATGCCCCGCGCCAGCTTCGAGGCGCTCAACGCCGAGCAGGAAAAGCTCGGAAAGCCGCTCTTTGCCAACCCGCGCAACGCGGCGGCGGGTTCTTTGCGCCAGCTCGACCCCGGTATCGCTGCAAAGCGCAGGCTGGACATTCTGGTTTTCAATCTGCAGCTGGCAGAGGGCGCGGAATTTCAGACCCACAGCGAGACGCTGGACTATCTGCGAAATTTGAAATTCAAGGTCATTCCCTATACGCTCTGCCGCGATATGGACAAAGCGGAGCAGTTGATCGCCGAGCTTGGCGAAACGCGCTATGACCTGCCGTATGATATCGACGGGGCCGTTATGAAGCTCAACAGCCTTGCGGGCCGCGCCCGTCTCGGCAGCACGGCCAAATTCCCGCGCTGGGCAGCAGCCTTCAAATACCCGCCCGAGGTCAAGGAGACGGTATTGGAGGATATCGTCGTGCAGGTGGGCCGCACGGGCGTTCTCACGCCCCGCGCCATCGTCGCTCCCGTGCATCTGGCCGGAACGACCGTCACCGCCGCGACGCTCCACAATCAGGATTTTATTACGGATAAGGACATCCGCATCGGCGATACCGTCAAGATCCGCAAGGCAGGCGAGATCATCCCGGAGATTCTTGAGGTCGTGCTCGCCAGGCGCCCGGAGGGCGCGAAGCCCTATCACCTGCCGGACAAATGCCCCGTCTGCGGCGCGCCCGTCGTGCGCGATGAGGACGGCGCGGCTCTGCGCTGCACCGGCGCGGAGTGCCCCGCGCAGCTGTCGCGCAATCTTGCGCATTTCGTTTCGCGCGAGGCCATGAACATTGACGGCCTCGGCAGCGCGATCCTCGATCAGCTGATCGAGCAGAAGATGGTGTCCAATCCCGCCGACCTCTACCGGCTGGACTACGCCGCGTTTGCCGAGCTTCCCGGTCAGGGCAAAAAGTCCGCCGCGAATCTGGAGGCGGCCATTGAAGCCAGCAAGCAGAACGATCTGTCCCGCCTTCTGTGCGCCCTCGGTATCCGGCAGGTCGGCAGCAAGGCGGCCAAGGTGCTGGCTGCTACATTCGGCAGCCTCGACGCGCTGCAGAACGCGGCGCTTGAAGACCTGACTGCCGTGCCTGATATCGGCGAGACGACGGCGCAGAACATTCTCGACTATTTTGCAAGCCCGCAGTCGCAGGACCTCATTGAGCGTCTGCGCGAGGCTGGCGTGAACTTCCTGTCGACCAACCGGATCACGGACACCCGCTTTGCGGGAAAGACCTTCGTGCTGACCGGCGCGCTGAGCCTCTTTACGCGCGAGGAGGCGACGGAGAAGATCGAAAGCCTCGGCGGCAAGGCCGCCTCGTCCGTCTCGAAAAAGACGACGTATGTCGTCGCGGGCGAAAACGCGGGCAGCAAGCTGAAAAAGGCCAACGAGCTGGGCATCCCGGTCCTGTCCGAGCAGGAATTTCTGGAGCTGCTGCAATGAGGATCACACTCGTCAGCAGCTGCGGCCTTGTGCTGGAGCAGGATGGGAGCGCGCTCCTGATCGACGCGCTCAACAAGCAGTTCCGCTGCTATTACGGCCTGCCGCCTGAAGTCTTTGCGAAAATGCTGGCAGGCGAGCCGCCCTATGACGCCGTCTGCGGCGTCCTGTTTACCCACGCGCACCCCGACCATTACAGCGCCAGCCGCGCGGAGCAGCTCCGCGCGGCCTGCGGCGCGCCGGTTTTCCTTCCGCAGCCGAACACGCCGGAGCGCCTGATGATGCAGCTTGGCTCGTTTACGGTCGAATGCAGCCGCTTTCCGCACATCCCCGTTCCGGGTATGGCCGAAGCCCCGCACGCTGTATACTGGATCTCCGCTGCCGGAAAAAGCATTTATGTGACTGCCGACGCGCAGATCGACACGGAACGCCACCGCGCCATTCTGCATGGCCGCCGGGCGGACGCGGCGTTCTGGAACGGGCAGTATCTGTCCCATCCCGAGACGCGGGAGCTGCTGCTGGAGGCGGCAGTGAAAAACTATATTTATCACATTCCGGTCGACGAAAAGGACGTCTGCGGCATCCGCCGCAAATGTGAGCGCAGCATGGCCCGCTTCGGCGCAGAACTCCCGAACGTCTCTCTGCTGGAGCAGTATCCGTCGAGCCTTGAGGCGTAAAATATAAAAATCCTCCCTGGAGGTAGCTGTCCATAAAACAGGCTTCACGAAACAAATAATATGGCCGTTGCCGGACAAGGGTTGCTGACAAAAGGGGTATGTGCCGTTCAGACACATACCCCTTTGCTTTTTTGCCGTCACGCGTCTTTCGGAGGGCGCTTGATGGGATTTGCCGCCCTACTTGAAAAGTGGGCTGAAACAGTCGCTTTGCCAAAGGAAAGTGAGAGCTATGTATTACCCAGAGGATACTGCAAGGAAGATTAGTTCGCGTTCATGCCGAGAGGCTCATAGGTCAGCAGCTTTTTCTTCCAAAGGGTCTCCGTTTGGATCACTTCATCGGGCGTCACGGCCTTTGGCAGGAGCTGCAAAATCGAGAACTGGAAGTGCGTATACCTATCCGGGTAGTCGCAGAGTAGCTCCTTCATCAACTTGTTGTCACCATGTAGTGACTTCACATAGTGTGTCCAGCGCCCCAATAAGCCTCCCTTGCCATAAGCGGAGCCAACATACTTCCGTCCGTTTTCCTGGTCAACAATGAGATAGACCGCGTTGACGGTGGAAAGCGCCGTGTGCCACGATTCGTATGCCGTGGGATCCTGCACGATTTCCCGAAGCTCTTCATAGGTAAGGATCGCGTTTTCGTAGCCGGAAAAAATCTTCTTGTCCCGAATGGCCACAATAGGCTTTTCGTTTGTGCCTTTCTGCGCCCAAGCAAGCGCGCTTTTACCCCATTCGATCAAGAGTCTGCCTTCGTATTCCTTCAGCAGGTCAATGCGCTCCAGATTGTAAAACATTCGCTGCCCTTGGAACCAATCCTCCAGCGGGAAATCCTTTGGTTTCGTGTCCTGCGTATCAATAACGCCGCCGCTTACCTTGTAGCAGGCGAAAAACTTTGCCGTCGTACTCTTGTCGCTGATAAATACGCACCAATAATCATACCCGTTGCTGAAGGTTTCACTCTGTACGCGGGTGTACTCCTCCACCATGTTCTTGTCATAGCATTTCTTGAATGCCTTGTCACCTAGCGAATGCCGGATCAGTTTTACCCGCTTCGGGTCAAGCCCCACATTTTTAAGCACATCGGAAAAGTTCAGAATCGCCATGGAAGTCCCTCCTTATTTTGTTCTCTATTTCAAATTCTACCACATATTTTTTCGTTGTAAAGCGCACTTTCCCACTCACGCAGAATCTCCGCCAGCTCCGGTGTCAGGCGTTTGCGGCACTCGTGCCGCAGTTCTTCCGGCACGCCGTAGAACGCCTCGGCGATGCTGCCGGTGATGGCGGCGAGGGTGTCGCTGTCACCGCCGAGGGACACCGCTGTGCGCAGCGCGTCTTCAAAATTTGTGCTTTCCAGAAATGCAATAATAGGCTGCGGTACGGTTTCCTGGCAGCTCTCTACATGATGGTAGGTGGGACGAATTTCGTCGCAGGTTCGGCTGAGGTCGTAACCGAATTCGCGCTCCACATACGCTTTGATTTCCGCTTTGTCGTGACCCGTGCGGGCGAGAAAGGGATGCAGCTGTTTTTACGGAAATCTGCGGCGAATCCGCACACACCAAAGCCTTCCTCACCGGGGAAGGTGGCCCGAAGGGCCGGATGAGGGTCGGGGAGCAACTGCAAATTTCTGAAAATCTCAAGCAAAACGCGGCTGCCTGCGTCCCTCATCAGTCTGCTCCGCTTCGCTCCGCAGCCAGCTTCCCCCAGGGGAAGCCAGGGGGCGCTCCCGCGCCAGTGCAGCATCAACGGTGCTGCGCAAATTTGCAGCTGCTCATCGGGCGGACAGAGTCGTCCGCCTCTACAGCGTGCGTCTTTGGCACGCTTTATTTCCCAAACGGACAGACCGGGTAATGGCATTCTGCGCAGCCGAGGCACAACCCGCCTTCACCCAGCGCGGCGATGTCGGCGCGCGTGACGGGTACATCCGCCGCGATTTTGGGCAGCATCAGATCGAAGACCGTCGCGCCCGCGTACATGACGCAGCCCGGCAGGACCGGCGCGCGGTAGGCGACGATATCTGCACCAGCCGCCTTGATGCCGTGCGGGAAAACCTTGCCGCCGTCATCGGTGCGCTGGAGCACGCCATGCACATGATCGCCGCCGAGGGCCATGACGAGACGCGAAAATAAAGCCGGGGACCGGCTGGAAAACAAATGCGCCGCATTCCGATGAAAGCCGGAATGCGGCGTTTCGGTTTGGCGCGGATATACCAGTTCTGGAATTTCTCACCGAAAGGCGTGGACTTTTCCGGGACGGCGTGTTAAAGTTAATGATAAGTAGGATTCGCCTGAATTTCCCCTCATGAACCGGGTGGGGACGCCGCGGTTATAAGAGCCGGGACAGACAGAACGAATGGGAGGAAAAGAAATGGAACGATATTGCAAATACTGCGGGGCGCAGCTCCCGCCGTCGGGGAATTTCTGCGGCAAGTGCGGGATGCCTGTCGGCAGCGGTGAGGATATGTTCGGTTCCGCCGAGCCGACGGTTGACAGCTATCACTATGGGGATATGAACAGCGGCAGAGGCGCTGCCGGCGGCCCTGTCAGACCCAGACAGAAAAAGCCGGGCAATGGAAAGACCGTGCTGCTTGCTGTGGCTGCAAGCCTGGTCCTGCTGGTTGGCGTGGCGCTGGCGGTCAAGCTGATCCTGGAGCTGCGCGGGGAAAAGGACGCCGTGCAGGAACCGGCATATACGGAAACCATAGCGGAAGCCGCGCCGCAGGATACCCCTGAACAGCCTGCGCCGCAGGATACCGCGCCCGAAGCGCCCATGCAGGAAGCACCCGCGCAGGAGGAGCCGGAGGAGGATGCCGGGGCGTACCAGCCGGATCGTATTCTGGAGCTTCAGCCCGGTCAGCTGAACTGGGTGGTCGTGACCGGCGATTATGACTTGTATTTTTCCGTGCCGGAGGGATTTGTGGAAACGCCAATCGGCTTCTCCGTGAACGGAAACATCTACTGCTATTATGCGCAGACGCTCGATATGCTCGTCCGCGTCTGGGAAGCGCCGGTCGACATGGCCGGCGATCCCGGCAGCAGCCGCCTGTGCACTGCCTATGGCTTTAGCGTGGACGAGGCTTCCATGCAGGAGACGGAAAACAGCCGCCGCTATACCTGCACCGGAAGCGGCAGGCGGATGTCCGTCTATGAGACGTGGGGGGATCTGTATGCGTATTACTTCATGTTCGAATATCCGGACAGCTCCATGCTGCATACGTCGGCCTATGAGGACCTCGCCTCGGCGTTCCTTTCGCGTGCGTCCTGCAACAATGTGCTGACACAGCCCGTCAGTGCGTATATTCTCCCGCAGAGCGCGGAGCGCCGGCTGACCGAGGCGGATCTGGAGGGCCTTTCCCATCAGCAGCTCTGCCTTGCGCGCAACGAGATCTATGCCCGCCACGGACGGCGCTTTAAGAATAAAGACATCGCCGCGTATTTTGCGGAAAAGGACTGGTACTACCCGTCCATCGATGCATCCGTATTTGACGCGAACCAGAACAGCTACTTATCCGAGGATGAGCTCTATAACGCGACCTTCATGCTCGGATACGAGAAGCGGAAATTCGGAAAATCATACTATTAAGGAATTTGGAAATGGAGTCTGAGATCAGGATATGAAAAAGAAGATCATTGCAGCGGCTCTGGCGGCAGCCGTGCTGCTTGCAGCGGGCGGTCTGCTTTTCGGACTGCACAGGATCGGGGAAACGACGATCTCCGCCGGGCCGGAGCCTGCCGCACCGGAGGAGGTCCAGCCCGCCGAGCCGGAGGAGCCTTCCGTTCCGGAGCAGCCGGAGAAGGAACCGGAGGAGGCGGAGCCCGTGCAGACACAGACCCCCGTGCCGGAGGCCGTGCAGACCGAAAAGCCGTGTATTGTCATTGACGCCGGACACCAGCTGAATGCCGATTACGGCAAGGAGCCGGTCGGCCCGGGAAGCACGGAGCTGAAAACCCGCGTTTCCGCCGGAACGACCGGCGTGTCGACCGGGATCCCGGAATACGAGCTGAATCTGGCCGTCTCGCTGCTTTTGCAGCAGGAGCTTACGGCGCGCGGCTATACGGTCGTCATGACGCGGACGGAGAACGACGTTTCCATATCCAACGCCGAGCGCGCGCAGATCGCGAACACGCAGCAGGCCGGCGCGTTCATCCGCGTCCATGCCAACGCAAGCGAAAGCGCCGCCGCCAGCGGGATCATGACCATCTGCATGACGCCGTCGAACCCGTATAACGGCGCGTTATATGAAAAAAGCCGCGCCCTGTCCGACTGCGTGCTCGAGCGGCTTGGCGCAGCGCTTGACAAGCCGCAGAACGAGCGGACGCTCTGGCAGACGGACACCATGACTGGCATCAATTACAGCGAGGTCCCGGTCACCATCGTGGAAATGGGCTTTATGACCAACCCGGCCGAGGACGAGGCAATGGCGACGGATGCGTACCGGGCAAAGATCGCAGCCGGGATCGCCGACGGCGTTGACGCTTACTTTAGAAGGCTGCAAAGGCAATCCCTGACGGAGGACGCGGCGCTGGCCGAGGCACTGCGGGAGCAGCTGCAGGGAAGCAGCGACAAATGGGATATCTGGGCAGAGCGGCTGCAGGAGGGCACGTATGCCCATGTGCAGGAAAATATCGACCCTGACGCGCCGCAGATGGTGTCGGCAAGCCTCATCAAGCTGTTTATCATGGGTGCGGTCTATGACGCGGAGCGCAGCGGGACCCTGACGCCCGGCGCGCAGGAGGACGCTATTTGCCAGATGATCAGCGTCAGCGACAATGCCGCCGCAAATGAGCTGACCTGCCTGCTCGGCGGAGGCAGCGAAGCGGACGGCCGCGCCGCCGTGGAGCGCTTCGCCGCTTCCATCGACTGCACCGCCGTGCGCTATAACCGCCTGATGCTCGTGGAAAACGGGACGCAGAACTACGTCAACGCGGAGGACTGCGCGGCGTTTTTACGGCTGGTCTACAACCGGCAGTGCGTTTCGCAGGAGGCCTCGGAGCAGATGCTTGCGCACCTGCTTGCCCAGCAGGTGAACGACCGCATTCCGCAGGGCCTGCCGGAAGGCACGCAGTGCGCCCATAAAACCGGCGATCTGCTCGGCCTGTGCTGCGCGGACGTGGGCATCGTCTTTACCCCGCAGACGGATTTCCTGCTCTGCATCATCTGCAACGATCCCGCAGATTACCAAACTGCGATCCGGACCTGCATCACCCTCGCCCGCACCGCCGCAGAGAAGCTTTGCAGCTGACCGGTATTTCACGCAAAAAGCAGCGGCTCCGGCTTGAAACTGCCGGAGCCGCGTGCTAAACCGAATCAGGAGGCACAGTTGGGTATACGCACGAGTTAGACATATCTAACCTATTGCGCCTGACAGAAAAAACACAGGGCTGTTTCTGGAACGGCCCGGAACTGGGGGAGCGTATGTCAAGGAAAGCGACGGAATTTCAGAAGAAGGAAATGAGCAGGATGTACCGGGGCAAGGAGATCTTCAAGCCGCTGAATACCGGCTGGATCGACGAGAATGTTGCCTGCGTCCGGAAGTGGGCGGCGAACATCTTCTTTTATCGGAAGGGCGATGTTCCCATCATGATCGACGCCGGGTATCACTACGACCGGCTGGACGGACAATTTCGAATTCGCCTTCGCCCACAAGGACCAGCTCTGCTCCCCATTCAAAAAACGCGTCCACGACCCCGCCGCCCCCTACGACGCTTACGACGAGTCCGACGACACGCCGGAGCGGGCGAAAGCAGGCCTGCTGAAGGGCGTGGGCCGGTAAAGCACCGGGGGCAGTTGGTAATTAACACGACTTCTGTAGGGGCCGACGACTCTGTCGGCCCAAAAATGTTACGAATTCGCCGAAGATAT
>ENA-OYZN01000490-OYZN01000490.1-human-gut-metagenome-genome-assembly--contig:-NODE-490-length-17536-cov-12.449974_pt1 | contig 17536 bp, 17 predicted proteins | sample MGYA00243294_ERZ653483 | MGnify/ENA primary metagenome ERZ653483 (study PRJEB26926, sample SAMN06165155) | human gut metagenome | biome: ENVO:00009003; feature: ENVO:2100002; material: ENVO:00002003... | reverse complement strand
GAGATAGGCTCCGGTCTCGTGGGCTCGGAGATGTGTATAAGAGACAGATATACGAAAGAAACAACATGAGTTTAAAAACCAGTTAAGTGCAATATATAGTACGCATTATACATGTTCGACATATGAGGAATTAGTATTAGCACAGAGAAAATATGCAGATTGGATAATAAAAGATAATCAATATTCTAATTTATTGTTACGCTGTAAACCTTCTGTGCTGGCAGGATTTATTTATAATCAGTTAGAATGTGCAAAACAACAGGAGATAGAAGTGGATTACACTATAAATATAATTGAAATAGGAGATACGGATGTAGAATACGATTATATATGTGTATTTGGTGTGTTATTTGATAATGCAGTAGATGCGGTTAAAGACAATTTGGATGGAAAGCGTAAAATTGATTTTACGTTTTATTATGATGGACTGAGTACAAAGCTTACGGTAAGTAATATCAGCAGTTATATTCAAAATAAGGATATTGAAATGTGGTTTGAAGAAAAATACAGTACAAAAGGAAATGGTAGAGGATATGGATTGAGTAATGTGATAAAAATGAAAGAAAAGTACAATGCAAATATTGTAGTGGAGAATATTGATAAGGAACAGGAAAATTGGATATCAATAAGTTTTATAATTAACCAGTAGATAATATTTTACCTGCTGGTTAATTATATTAGTTGCCAAGCATATGAAAAAATGGTCCGGTGGACCATTTTTGAGTCTTGCTGTTCTTATTGCCTTTTTAGCTGTTTTGGATAAGCCGGTTCGCCGAAGAAGAACAGACTCCTGATTCCAGAAAAAATACCACCTAGTGACAAGCAAAGAGGGCATATAGTCCGGGCAATTTTAATTAGTTGATTTTTCATTATAATTCTCCTTTCTTAAAAAATATGCGATTACTAATTGCACAGTCTGTAGTAAAATCATCCAAAACCCAATTTTTATTAGCGGCTTCTCGGAAAAGAAAAAAACTGCTATTATATAAAGAAATATGAATTTCAAGGCAGTTAGCTTTGATTTTTTGATTTGAGAAGAAGTTAAATCAGGTCTTTGCTTTGAAATGACAGGTCCGATAACATAATTTAGTGTCATACATGCAAATAATAGAGTGAGCATTTCTGCTTTGCGTATTTGATACCTGCCAGGGAGATAGACACATCCGAGATAAAAAAGAAATATGGAAAATATTAAGCATCCCGCATAAGTAGAAAAATGCAATCCGCCAGTATTTATTCGTAACAACAATAATATCAAAGTACCGAATAAATATTCAGATAGTTTTCCAAGGCTGTTAAATAGAATCAACATAATTATAAATTTGCTTATCTCCATTGTGATGGCAGAAAAACCATAACGAATAAGCTCTAATTCATTTTGTGAATAATTAAGATTTGCTTTTAACCAATTCATTTTATCTCACTCCCTTAGGAAATTATAAAACCAGAGAGTGCGTAAATAGGATAAAAGTAAATGAACGTCATTAATATGATAATAAAACGTCCTTAAAGCCACTTTTTATTAAAATTTATTTATTTGTTTATAAAAATGATAAGTTTATTATAATAAGAATTTTAAAAATGCTTTTTGACGACGGCAATTTTACTTAGAAGAAATAATTTTTTATAGGAATTGAAAGTATTTCCGGTGAATGATAAAATTTAGATATTCAGAATAGATTTTATGGGAGAGGAACAACAAGATGAAGAGACTGCAAATTAGTGAAAAAACAAAAAGAGTATTGGGGATTTTGAATACAATATGTCTGACTATGCTTGCCTTTACCTTTTTAAGCCTGGTGAATATCTGGCTTGTTCAGGACAGGGCTGGTGATTTTAATATGGCGGATTTTCAGAAGCAGGTAACTGGTGACGATTTGACAGCTTCTGATTTCGAGAATACGGTGGAGGATGCGCTGTTGCGCAAAAGAGGACAATTAGCCTCTTATCAGTGTGAGATAGACGAGGAAATCTTCCGAATGCACAAGGATGACTTTCTGGTAATTTACTACCGGGCAGTTGGAGCGCAGGAAGAATCATTTATTTATGCTAATTTCAGGGTGATTGAACAGGATAATCGTGAAAAATATGGTCTGGTCAATGTAGAAGTAGAATTGAGAAGTCCGATGAGCATGAACAGGCAGTTGAATGAGGAATATATACGAACAGCACGGGAAGAGGTTTATTATAAGACAATTCTGTCGGTGGGAAATTTTATCAATTATTCCAATGAAAATGATGAAAATGCCATGCCTGTTGCATATGGTGATATCTGTGAGGATTGTTTTTCGGAGGGAGAAAGTATATATAATTTGCAGATTGATGGACAAAAGCCGGATAGGATAATAGAATACGAATGTTTTGGAAAAACATATTATTTCTGGTATTATAATAATTTAAAGACGGACAAGGATATTAGTGAGGACTTAATTACATTAACAGGGGATGAGGAAATCCTGTGAAATCATCTTCTTTTTTTTCATGCTTTGTGTTACAATACTAACGATTATAAAGTGAGAGGTCTATCTTATGAGCAGTGGTTTTTTTGGCAGGGTAAAGGGAAATTTAATTAAATGGTGGCAGTTGGTGGTTTTGCCGGTACTTAGAATTAACAATAATGCGTCAAATAAGACAGAGCGGTATGTGACCGGAGATAACCGGGAGGCAGTTCCAGAGACTTTGGCTGTCAATGCACCGGTTAACGGAAGTACTGCCGGTAACACGGTACATACTGTAGACGAGGCTGTTCCGGAAACAGCAAAAGTACAGTCTCCGGATGGCGGGAATCCATTGGAGGTATTGAACCGTATTAACCAGGAAAAAGAAAAACAACGTCTTAAAGAAATAGAAGAAGGAAGACAGAGAGCGCAGGAACAGGAGCGGATTGCTTCCATAATGAATGCCAACAAAGTAGATGTAAATGCATTTATTGAGGCAGGCAAGGCGGCAATGGAAGCATCGGACAGGGAAGAGGAAGAACGCAGAAAGGAAGAGGAGATGCGCCGGGCACAGGAGATTATTGACCGACTGAACAGGGAAGCCGCACAGGACGAGGCAAAGAAGCAGGCGGAGATTGAGGCGGCAAAGAAACAGGCAGAGGAGACTTTTAAGTAGAGGTCTTCAGGAGATGTTATAATGAAAACATTGCAGGAATTACAGGATGATGGAATTGATGTTGACGGAGCCATGGAACGGTTTATGGACAATGAGGAGATGTTTCGTCATTTTTTGAGGCAGTTACCGGAGGAAGAAGCCTATTATTCGATGCTGGAGGCATTAAAGGAAAAGAATGCGGAAGCCGCTTTTGACTGGGCACACCGGCTGAAGGGAATTATAGCGAATCTGGCATTGTCCCGGCTTTATGAAGAATTGTGCGGTATTGTGGAGCTTCTGAGGGATGGGAAGCTGCCGGATGCAGGCATACAACAGCATTTTATAAAATTATATGAGGATACAATGGAATACATTTGCAAAGAGGTATAGACATGAAAAATGGAAATACAGTTTTGATTGTTGAAGATGTAGAGATGAACCGTGCTCTCTTGAGACAAATGTTTGAACAGGCGTATGAGATTGCTGAAGCAGAGAACGGAAAAATTTGTATAGATTATTTGGAGAAAAACAGAGACCAGATTGAGATGGTGCTTTTAGATATTAAGATGCCGGTTATGGATGGCTATGAAGTGATGAAATATATGAGAGAGCGGGGCTGGATGTCCCGGATTCCTGTTATACTGATTACCAGCGATGAGGATGGAGACGCCATGGAACGGGGGTATGCCCTCGGAGCAAGTGATGTTATTTTCAAGCCTTTTAAGCATCATATTGTGGTACAGCGGGTAAATAATTTAATTGAGCTGTACCGTCATAAAAACCATTTAGAGGAAATGGTAGAAACACAGACTTCGGAACTTAACAAACAAAATACCAGATTAAAGGAACACCATGAGCATCTGGTGGAGGTTTTACGGGATATTATCAATTACCGGAATGCAGAATCTGTAGAGCATGTCCGGTATGTACAGGGGTATACCAGAATTCTGGCAGAACATTATGCAAGGGTTTTCCCGAAGTCCCGAATGACGCCGGAAAAGGTTAATATGATTGTCAGGGCGGCGCAGATGCATGATGTGGGGAAAATTACAATGCCAGACGCTATTATTTCCAGACCGGGAAGACTTTCGGATACAGAGATGGAGATGTTGAAGGAACACACTATAAAGGGCAGTCAGATAATGAAGGTAATGACGGAATTTGAATCGGAGGAATACAGCCGCATCTGCTGTAATGTCTGTCTGTACCATCATGAAAAGCATGATGGCACAGGATATCCCAGGGGAATAAAAAACAGCCGGATTCCTGTGGAAGCCCAACTGGTTGCCCTGGCGGATATGTACGATATACTGGTTAATTCCTCAACCAACAGGGAGGTTTGTTCCAAGGAAAAGGCATATTATATGCTGATGAACGGGGAGTGTGGGGAGCTTTCGCCAAAAATGAAGGAATGCTTAGAGGCTGCAAAGGAAGATATAGAAGCATTTTCTCTTGATTGATAAAGGAGTTATTTACTATGAATATTGGATTGTTTACCGACACCTATTACCCGGAGCTGAACGGGGTTGCCAATTCGGTTTTCTTATTAAAAAAAGAATTAGAAAAAAAAGGACATAATGTCTATGTGATTACGACAAAAACACCGGGGGCGCCAGCCAATGAAAAAGGCGTGCTGCGTGTTCCGTCAAAGGCTTGTTCCTTTGTGCCGGAACGAAGAATTGGTTTATTTTATCATCCTAAGATTGCTGTGAAAATTCATAAAATGAAGCTGGATATTATTCATACCAATACGGAGTTTGCAATCGGTATGTTTGGAAGAATCATGGCGCATGAGCTGTTCATTCCGGTAGTACACACCTACCATACCATTTATGAAGATTATACCCATTACATTAAAAAATATATTTCCAATGGGGACCGTGCCAAAAAGCTTGCCAAGCTGTACAGCAAATTCAGTGTAAGGGGTGCAGAGGAGCTGATAGTTCCGACAAAAAAGGTAGAGGAGCTGATGCACCGTTATGGGGTAAAGCAGGATATTAATGTAATTCCTACGGGAATTGATTTAAGCCGCTTCTGCATCCGGGACAATGATGCCCAGAAAAATAAATTAAAAAGCGCCCTTGGCATTCCAAAGGAAAATAAAGTCGTTCTTTATTTAGGACGTGTTTCCCAGGAGAAAAATATTGATGAGGTTATGAAATATCTGAATCATTATATGGATTCTTACACCAATGTGACATTTTTGGTAGTGGGAGATGGACCATACCGCAGTGCGCTGGAAAAAAATGCGAAGGGATTAAAGCACCGCAAACAGATGATATTTGCGGGTGCAAAGCCCTGGGACGAGATTACCCATTACTATCAGCTGGCAGATGTTTTTGTTTCCGCATCCACCAGTGAAACGCAGGGACTTACTTATATAGAAGCTTTGGCGTCAGGGCTTCCGGTAGTGGCAAGAAAGGACCCGTGTCTAGATGGTGTTCTTTATCAGGGAGTCAACGGCTATGAATTTAGCGATGAAGATTCTTTCATTTATGGCATTAACCAGGTATTATGGGAAAAGGGGATAGATTACCAGAAAAATGCCACAGAGAGTGTAGAGCAGTTTTCTACTGAAAAGTTTGCAGCACGGGTGGAAAATATTTATTATCATGTTACGAAAACCCATCGGACGCTTTTAATCCGTATGGCAAACAGAATCGGCTATGAGAAGACCGGAATCGAGCCATTGGGGGGACCAATGGCAATGAATCTGGGCAAGTCGGATATGGATGCCAGCCGTATTGCTCTTGGATGCATGCGGATGGAATCGCTCTCCGTGCAGGAGGCGGCGAAGCTTGTGAATGTGGCATTAGAGCAGGGAATCACCCTTTTTGACCACGCAGATATCTATGGGCAGGGCAGAAGTGAAGAGATTTTTGGCAGGGTGCTGGCAGAAAACAAGGGCATGAGAGAAAGAATGCGGATTCAGACAAAATGCGGCATCCGTGACGGATATTATGACTTGTCAAAAGCATATATTATCGCATCGGTAGAGGACAGCTTAAAACGCCTGCAGGTTGACTGCATTGATATGCTTCTGCTCCACAGACCAGATGCGCTGATGGATGAAAATGAGGTGGCAGAAGCCTTTCAGCAGCTGGAAAAGAGCGGAAAGGTAAGGCAGTTCGGAGTCAGCAATTTCAATTCTGCACAGCTTGAGCTGCTGCAGACGGCATGCAGGAAACCCATAATGGTGAACCAGCTGCAGTTTGGTTTAATGCATGCGGGAATGGTGGCACAGGGAATGGAAACGAACACCCTGTCTGAGGGTGGCATCATGCGGGATATGGCAGTGCTGGATTACTGCCGGGTCAAGGGAATTACAGTCCAGGCATGGTCGCCGTTACAATACGGGTTTTTTGAAGGGAGTTTTGTGGATAATGAGAAATTTCCGGAATTAAATGAAATATTAGACCGGCTGGCAAAGACCTTTGGCGTGACAAAGACAGCAGTTGCGGTGGCGTGGATTTTGCGGCATCCGGCGAATATCCAGGTGATTGCGGGAACGATGAATGTGGAGCATTTAAAAGAGTTATGTACTGCGGTTCACGTTCATTTAAGCCGGAAGGAATGGTATGAGCTGTATCAGGCAGCGGGACATACTCTGCCGTAGAAATGAATTTCTTTACATTTTCACAAAAGCATGGTACTCTCATAGAGATATTTATTATAGTTGCGCAGGCATGGAATCGTGAAATGCTATATTTAGGATAAAGGAGAAAATGAATGAAAAAAACATTAGCGTTGGGACTGACTGTTGTTATGATGGCGGGATTATTAAGCGGGTGCGGCAATACATCCTCCGAATACCTGCTGGACGTAAAATATTCCAAATATGTAAAGCTCTGTAATTACAAGGGGGTAGAGGCAACCAGGGTAAAATTTGACGTTACAGAGGATGATGTACAGGGACAGATTGAGGAAAATTTATATGATTACGTTACCTATGATGTGGTGACGAACCGTGGCATTGAAACCGGGGATTATGCCAATATTGACTATGCGGCAACGCTGGACGGCGAGGAAGCAGAAGACTATTCCGGCGAAGGAGAAGATATCCTGGTTGGGGAAGGGTATATTTATCCTGAGGTAGAAGAGGCTTTGGTGGGCATGAAGACAGGAGAAGACAAGACCGTGGAGGTGAGTCTGACGGATGAGTATGCCGAGGAGGAAGATGTAGGAAAGAAGCTTTCTGTTAAGGTAACATTGAACGAAATCAGTGTGGAAAATGTTCCGGAATATAATGAGGAATTTGTGAAAGAGAACACAGATTTTGAAACCATGGAAGAATATGAGGAAGCGGTTAAGAAGGACCTGCAGGAATCCAAGGAAGAGGAATACAAATATGCTGCTGCAGAGGAAATTATGGCATATCTTATAGATAATTCTGAATTTGACGGGTATCCACAGGAATTATATGATGAATGTAAGGAGAACTATGACAGCAGTAATGAGTATTATGCTTCCATGTATGGAATGGAATTACAGGATTATCTGGATATGTTCGGACTGGACGAGGAAACACAGAAGCAGGAAATCGAGGAAAATGTTCAATATGAGATAGTTATCGGAGCCATTGCGCAGGCGGAGAAAATTGACTGTACAGAACAGGAAATTGCAGATTTTATCAAAGAGGTATATGCCGATTATGGGTATGAGAGCGAGGATGCATTTTCAGCTGATTATTCCGATGATGAGATTGGATATGAACTGATTTATGAAAAGGTAATGGATTTGCTCTATGAAAATGCTGAATATAAAGAAATTTCTGAGGAAGAATATCTGTTAGAACAGCAGGAAGATATGTATAATGAAGAAGATGGAGTTTCAGACGGAGCGGAAGAAACATTGGAGGATGGAGAAGAACAGGATTCACCGGAGGAAGGTATCCAGCTTGAGAATGGCTCCGACGGGGATACGCTGGATGTAGAGATTGATGATTCTTCTGATACAGAGGAGGAATAATCAGGCAGTAGACAAAGCTGTGTAAAATAACGATAATGCGATAAAGATATAAAAAGGATTGTTGCGGGAAGCATTTTTTAGGGCAGCAGTCCTTTTCGTATATTATTAAAAGGATGGGAGGGGAAAAAATGGATGGATGCAGGAGGGCTTGTCAGAAAACGGTACTGGGAAAGGCTCTGCTTTCTGGATGGCTGGTGTTTGGATGTATTTTGATGATGACGGGGTGTAATGTTCCAATGCCGGAGCAGACAGCAGTATCCGAAAGCACATCATCTGCTGGGAGAGAGGATAAGCCTGAAGATAATGAAAACGAGATTCCCTTAAAAGAATTATCTGAATATAGTATTGCTGCAAAGAACTGGATAATCAAGAATTATCTGATAGAAGAAACGGACAATCTGTATGAGCTGTCCATGGATGAATTATCCAATCCGGATTCATGGGTTGTTGGCATGAAGCCCTATGGAAATAAATTTGCAGTAATTATGGATAATGGTTCTTCCCGGATAAATCTTTATCTGGTTAATCCTCTTACCATGGAGATTACGGCTTCTGTTGATTTACCGGCAGGTGTGTATGATGGGGATAAAATCTGGATAAATGATGGAAATCAGTTAGAGGTGCTGAATCTGGAGACAAATGAGTTTATGGTATTTGATGAAAATTTACTGGAGCTGAAACGGTTTTCCTTTGAGGGGGTACAGACCGATAATATTGTGGCGGCTAAAAATCACAAATATTTCTATTTCCTTGATTATGGAGATGGCTGCATTTACCAATACCAGACAGACACAGGAAAGAAGACTAAGATTTTTGCAGATATAAATCGTGTAGAGTTTGGCAGAGTGCTCGGGCTTCTCAATCAGGACACCTGCCTTGCATTATGTTATGTCCGGACGGAACCAGAGGACATAGTGTATGAGGTGCGGGAGCTTTCTACAGGAAGTATTTTGTATCGGGACGAGGCGGAAATAGCTGGCATTGAGTGTGAGGAGGATTTCTATCTGCTGCGTCATTTCGAGGAGGGACTTTTGGAAATTCTGTATGGGGAGGTAAATGGGCAAACGCCCCGGGTATTAGCTTTAAAGGAGTATGGAGAATACCAGCAGGTGGTAACAGACCTTTCGTCAAAATCAGTAGTCAGCAGTATGGTTACTGAGGATGCCGGTGAAGCATACCGTATTCTGGCAGAGGAGAAGCAGCTGGAGATGCCTGTCGAAGAAGGACAGAAGGTTACAATGTTTACAGTAAACCAGTATAATCTGGAGACGGGTAAGCGCCAGTATGCAATGGATTTTTATTATATTCGGGATGAAGACAGTTATTTTGGGAGTTGCCGGACGTTATATCTCGAAGAAGCGGAGTGTATTATCTGTTGTATTGAGGGAACTGGAAAACGCTGGCTGGTATGGGATTTGACGAAGGAGAGCAGTAAGACCCAGGATGAAAAAAATTATCTCTATCAGTGGCAGGATTCGTCTAATCCGGATAAAGAGACTCTGGCATTTTTGAAAGAACGGGCTGAAAAAATCGGAAAAGAAAACGGAGTGGAAATATACTTCGGGGAAGAAATTGAGAGTTGTCCGAAAGATATCTATGACTATAAAGTGACAAACAATGTAATCCGGATTGAAAAAATGCTGGATTTATTGGAGAAGGCGCTGAGGAAATATCCGGAAGGAATGCTGGAACAGCTGGGCCAAGTGGAAAATGCCGGCAGTAAGCTGCACATTTATCTGTCTGGCGGGATTACACCAATTGATGAGGAAGGAATTGATTCTATTGGGGTTCAGAATACTCTGGACGGAGTTTCTTTTCTTGTGTTGGATGTAAACAGCTTTGAGGATTTGGAAAATACAATATATCATGAAATATTTCATGCTATTGAAGGTGGTATGAATTACAGTGAAGGGGCTTTTTTTGACTCTGAGTTGTGGGATAGCCTGAATCCGGAGGGCTTTGCATATGACTATAGCTACCGGGATAACTGTGACAATTATAATTTTGATTACACGGTAGCGGACACGGAGCATGAGGCTTATTTTGTTGATGTATATTCCAAGAGCTTTCCGGGGGAGGACCGGGCGAGGATTGTGGAATATGCCATGCTGGACGCAGCGGATGTAAGAAGAAAATATATTGAAGGTTCCAGGCTGCAGGCAAAATTAAAATATATCTGTGAACAGATTCGGAAAGGCTTTGATACCACCGGCTGGCCGGAAAAAACCTCCTGGGAGCAGGCGTTACAATAAAAAGAAAAGACACATTTCGGGTTTGGTATTGTTATTTTATGTAAATTATGCTACACTTATCGGGAACTGAATATGAACGGGGAGCTTGTGCAGCAGGCTGAGAGGAAGTCATCAACTTCGACCCGCAACCTGATTTAGGTAATGCTAACGTAGGGATTCAAAATGTATGTGTATAATTTAGTTATTTTGAGAAGCTCCTTGTAAAAGCAGGGAGCTTTTTCACGTTGCCGGGCATATGAGAAAAAGGTTCGGTGACCTTTTTTGAGGTCGAAACACCAAGCGGATTAATCAGAAAGGAAGGTATAGCAATGGATTATACAACACAGATGGATGCCGCCAAAAAGGGCATTATTACGAAGGAAATGAAAGCGGTTGCGGAGTACGAAAACATTTCGGTGGAGGATATCCGAGACCTGGTGGCAAAGGGACAGGTGGCAATTCCTGCAAATAAGAACCATACCTGTTTAAAACCATATGGAATCGGAACAAAGCTTAAGACCAAGATTAATGTAAATCTGGGCACTTCAAAGGACTGTCTCGATTTGGATGTGGAGATGGAGAAGGTAAAGGAATCCATCCGCCTGGGAGCGGAATCCATTATGGATTTGAGTTCCTTTGGCGACACACGCAAATTCCGGACAAAATTAACCAGAGAGTGCAGCGCCATTATCGGTACGGTTCCGATTTATGATGCAGTGGTATATTACAACAAGGCGTTGAAAACCATTACCGCAAGACAGTGGATTGATATTGTCAAAATGCATGCCGAGGATGGCGTGGATTTCATGACAATCCATTGTGGTATCAATAAGGCAACTGCGGAGCGGTTTAAAAAGGCAAAACGCCATACGAATATTGTATCCAGAGGAGGTTCCATCATTTTTGCATGGATGGAATTAACCGGAAATGAAAATCCGTTTTATGAATACTATGACGAGATTTTAGATATCTGTAATGAGTATGATGTGACTCTGAGCCTTGGAGACGCCTGCCGTCCGGGCAGTATTGAAGACGCCGGGGATATTTCCCAGATTGAGGAACTGGTAACCCTTGGAGAACTGACCCAGAGGGCTTGGGATAGAAATGTACAGGTTATGATTGAAGGACCGGGGCATATGCCGCTTAACCAGATTCGCGCCAATATGGAGATTGAGCAGACTATCTGCAAGGGTGCTCCATTTTATGTGTTAGGGCCACTGGTTACAGATGTGGCTCCGGGGTATGACCATATTACGGCAGCGATTGGCGGAGCCATTGCGGCAACCTACGGAGCGTCCTTCCTGTGCTATGTTACACCGGCAGAGCATTTACGCCTGCCAACGGTTGAGGATGTAAAGGAGGGAATCATTGCCTCTAAAATTGCTGCCCATGCGGCGGACATTGCAAAGGGAGTTCCAGGAGCAAAGGACTGGGATTACCAGATGAGTGAAGCCCGCCGGGAGCTTGACTGGGAAAAGCAGTTTGAGCTTGCCATGGACGGGGAAAAGGCAAGGACATACCGGGCACAGTCCACACCAGAGCGGGAGGACACCTGTACTATGTGTGGAAAGATGTGTGCAGTAAGAAATATTAATAAGATTCTCCGGGGCGAGGATGTTGACATCATGGATTAAGCCAAGCCATGCATAGCAATCTTTACAGACCGGCGTTGTAAGCTTGCTTACAAAAGCCGGTCTGTAAAGATTGCTATATAGGGCGCAGCCCTCCATCGAGTCGAAACGAAGTGGAGACGAGATGGGCATGGCGGAAAAGCAGATATTACCTGTTTATGTTCTCTTTAATATTAAGGAAAGAAGGAAACAGAATATGAAAACAATTTTAGAAAATGTCAGAAAAAATGTTCCATTGGTACATTTTATCACAAACTATGTTACGGTAAATGATGTGGCAAACATGATGCTTGCCTGTGGCGGCTCTCCGATTATGAGTGATGAGATTTTAGATGTGGAGGACATTACCTCTATCTGTAATGCAACGGTCATCAATATCGGAACTCTGAATAAAAACACCATTGAATCCATGATTGCAGCGGGAAAGAAGGCTAACGAGACAGGGCATCCTGTTATTTTAGACCCGGTTGGAGCAGGCGCTTCCAGGCTTCGTACAGAAACCACATTCCGGCTGTTAAAAGAGGTAAAATTTTCAGTTATCCGTGGCAATATTTCGGAAATAAAGACTGTGTATTCCGGCAGCGGTTCCACTAAGGGTGTGGATGCAGATGTTGCGGATGTTGTGACAGACGATAATCTTGCAGAGACGGCGGCATTTGCGAAGGAACTGAGTAAAACCACCGGTGCTATTATTGCGATTACCGGTGCCATTGACGTGATTGCCGATGCAGAAAATGCATATGCTGTCCGCAATGGTGTAGCTGCCATGTCTAAGATTACAGGAACCGGCTGTATGTTAGACGGTGTTATTGCGGGGTATGTTGCAGCGAATCCGGAGAACAGGATAAATGCAGTGGTTGCGGCTATTGCGGCAGAGGGGCTTTGCGGAGAAATCGCTGCCAGGAAGGTAGAGGCAGAGGGGAGTGGAACCTCCAGCCTGCGTATGCATTTAATTGATGCCATGAGTACCCTGGATGGGAAGACCCTGGAAGACGGGGCAAAGACAGAACGCTTATAGAAAGAAGGGAACAGCTTGAAACCATATACAGAACAGGAAGTCAAGGATGCCATGTGCCTTTATGCAGTAACGGATTCCATGTGGTTAGCCGGGAGAACCCTTCCGGAGGTGGTAAGAGAAGCCTTAGAGGGTGGTGCCACCTTCATGCAGATTCGGGAAAAGGAGCTGCCATATGATGAATTTCTTGCACTGGCAAAAGAGGTTAAGAAGGTAACAGACCAATATCATGTACCTTATGTGGTAAATGATGAGGTGGAAATTGCAAAAGCGGTTGATGCGGACGGTGTGCATATCGGACAAAGTGATAAGGCACTGATAGAGGCAAGAGCCATATTAGGAGCAGATAAGCTTATCGGAGTGTCTGCCCAGACGGTGGAGCAGGCATTGGAGGCAGAAAAGAACGGCGCAGATTATCTGGGTGTTGGCTCTGTCTTTAACACATCTACAAAGCCGGATGCAGATGATGTGTCTCTTGACACCCTCCGTGCAATCTGTGATGCAGTGTCGATTCCGGTGGTTGCCATTGGCGGCATCCACGCAGGCAATATACTGGATTTAAAGGGAACCCATGTAGACGGTATTGCAGTGGTGTCAGCCATTTTTGCAGCAAAGGATATAAAAGGAGAAACCGAAAAATTATTAAAGACAGCAAAACAACTTGTAGAGTGATGAAAAATATTATATTTGATGTAGACGGAGTTTTAATTGATTCCATGTCCATATGGGAAAATTCTGCAAATCTTTATTTGCTGGAGCGGCATGGAATTGATGCACCGCCGGAGGTGGATAAGGATTGTGCAACCATGAGCCTTTTGGAGGCTGGTGCATATATGAAGGAATTATATCCGCAGATTACGTTGTCTGCCAGGGAGCTGGCAGACGGAGTGGCAGAATTTATCAGGGAGAAGTACTGGAAGGTCCGGGAAAAACCAGGTATGGCGGAGACCATAAGGAAACTGGCAGCAGAGGGCTATAGTATGTATCTTGCCACAGCCTCCGAAGAAGAAAATGTAAGGGGGGCATTATGTAATCTTGGCGTATGGGAATATTTTGAGGATATATATACCTGTACGGAGATTGGCTTCAGCAAGAATTATACAGAATATTTTGAAGAGGTTGCAAGGCGCATTGGTGTACCCTGCCGGGAGCTGGTTATGGTGGAGGACTCGCTGCATTCCATGGTGACTGCCAAAAAAGCAGGGCTTACGGTGGTGGGAGTGTATGAAGAATCTTCTGCAGCATTTCAAGATAAAATAAGAGAGGTTTGCGACGGGTATCTGATGGGGCTTTGTGGACTGCCGCAGTGGTTATCGGAGTACCAGAAGCAGATTGTGAAGGAAGACAGTCATTTAGGGAAGAGATGAGAAAGGAAATAGGAATGCATACAGTATTAAGCATTGCCGGTTCTGACTCCAGCGGTGGAGCCGGAATCCAGGCTGATTTAAAGACAATTACCTGTCTGGGAGAATATGGGATGACTGCGATTACCGCAATTACTGCCCAGAACACGAAGGGTGTGGAGGGTGTGGAGGCAGTCTCCGTGCAGATGGTCAAAGACCAGCTGGATGCGGTATTTCAGGATATCCGTCCTGAGGCAGTCAAGCTTGGTATGATTGCCACTCCTGATATAATGGAGGCGGTCTGTGAAAAGCTTATCCAGTATCAGGCAAAAAATATTGTGGCAGACCCGGTAATGGTGGCAACCAGTGGAAGCTCGCTGATGGAGAACCGGACAGTGCGAACCCTGAAGGAGCGGCTGATTCCTCTGGCAGATATTATCACTCCGAATATCAGTGAGGCAGAGGTGCTAAGTGGTATTTCCATTGAAGAAAAAGAGGATATGATAAAGGCGGCAGAGCAGATAGCGGCATATTATGACGGTGCGGTGCTGGTCAAGGGCGGTCATTTATCGGAGACAGCAGATGATTTACTCTATCAGAAGGGAAAGGTAACATGGTTTTCCGGAAACCGGATTGACAATGACAATACCCATGGAACAGGCTGTACCCTGTCCTCTGCTATTGCAACATTTCTGGCGAAGGGATATTCCATGGAAGAAAGCGTGAAGCATGCCAAGGACTATGTGACAGGTGCTATTGCTGCCGGGCTGAACCTGGGACAGGGCAGGGGTCCGCTGTGGCATAATTATGTGCTGAATAATGAAGAGAATGAAAGAAAACACGGTTAATTTTAATCACGGTTAGAATTAGCCGTGTTTTTTGGTGTGCGGGTTTGGAGAAAATATACAGTTGCCGGGATTGGAAAGAAAGCTTATAATACTTCTATAATAGGTGATTGTAAAACCTTATTTTTTGAAGCAGATGTGTAAAAACAATTATCTGGCGGTTTTGATTTTGATACAAAAAGGAGAAAAGTATGGGATATACAAAAAAGCAGAGAGCTCTCGATATTATTAAGCTGTTAAAGGAGGAATACCCGGAGGCAGGCTGTACACTGGATTATGACAATGCGTGGAAGCTGTTGGTAAGCGTGCGATTGGCGGCGCAGTGTACAGATGCCAGAGTAAATGTCGTTGTGGAGGGGCTGTATGAAAAATACCCTACCGTAGAGGCATTGGCGGCGGCGCCTGTTGAGGAGATTGAAAAAATTGTGAAGCCCTGTGGTCTTGGACACAGCAAAGCAAGGGATATCAGTGCCTGTATGAAAATGTTACAGGAGAAATATGACGGCAATGTACCGGATGATTTTGATGCGCTGTTGGAATTGCCGGGAGTGGGAAGAAAAAGTGCTAACCTGATTATGGGAGATGTATTCAACAAACCGGCTATCGTAACAGACACCCATTGTATCCGTCTGGTAAACCGTATGGGTCTGGTGGATGGAATAAAGGAGCCTAAAAAGGTGGAGATGGCGCTGTGGAAAATTATTCCACCGGAGGAGGGAAGCGATTTCTGCCATAGGCTGGTATATCATGGAAGGGCAGTCTGCACTGCAAGAACGAAGCCGGATTGTGACAGCTGCTGTCTTAAGGATGTATGTAAGAAGTGCGGCGTGCAGGCTTGAACCGTTGCAGCAGACAGATAATTTCTAATAAATTGGTATTGATAAATGAGATATAAACATATTATCCATGGTAAATTTCATAGCAGACCCAACCGTTTCATAGCAAAGGTCTGGGTGGAAAGGAAGCTGGAGACGGTTCATGTCAAGAATACCGGGCGGTGCAGGGAATTGTTGTTACCGGACGCTCAGGTAATCCTTGAGATTTCCGATAATCCGAACCGTAAGACAAAGTATGATTTAATAGGAGTATATAAAGAAAACCTGGGCTGGGTGAATATTGACAGCCAGGCACCCAATAAGGTGGTAAAGGAGTGGCTGGAAAAACAGGGATATACTTATATAAAACCGGAGTATACCTATGGAGCCTCCAGGATTGATTTCTATATGGAGCGGGACGGACAGCGGTATTTAATGGAGGTTAAGGGCTGTACCCTGGAGATTGACGGTATCGGCTATTTCCCGGACGCACCCACTGAACGGGGCGTGAAGCATTTAAGGGAGCTGGCAGGGGCGGCACAGGAGGGTTTTCAGTGCTATGTGGCATTTGTCATACAGATGGAAGGGGTCAATGAGGTAAGGGCAAATGTGGAGACCCATAAGGAGTTTGGAGAAGCGCTGGATGCGGCAAGGGCAGCGGGAGTAAAGGTGCTGTGTCTTGGATGCAGGGTGACAGAGGATACATTGGAAGTGGACAGGGAGCTTATTTCAGCGGGCAGCGAGCCAGGTGACTGCTTGTAGGCATTTGATTTATAGACAAAATGGATGGAATATCACAGGAGGACTGACAGCATGAATCAGGCACAATACAAAATTCTGATTGTGGAGGATGATGCTACGATTGGAGAAAAAATAAAATCCCATCTGGAAAAGTGGGCATATAAGGTTACCCTTGCCTCAGATTTCCAGGATATCTTAGGAGAGGTTACCACTGTATCGCCGGATTTAATCCTGATGGATATCACACTGCCCTATTATAATGGTTTTTACTGGTGTGCCGAAATCCGGAAGCTGTTTAAGATTCCCATTGTGTTTATTTCTTCTGCAGACGATAATATGAATATTGTCATGGCAATGGACATGGGCGGTGACGATTTCATTGCAAAACCCTTTGATTTGGCGGTACTGACGGCGAAAATCGGAGCAATCATCAGAAGAAGCTATTCCTATGCGGGACAGGTCAATGTGATTGAGCATAATGGAGCGATGCTTAATCTTCTGGATGCAGCCATGAGCTATCAGGGGAGGAAGACAGATTTTTCAAAAAATGAATTTCAGATACTGGCACTTCTGATGGAGAATGCAGGAAGCATTGTAAGCCGTGACACCATTATGATGCAGCTGTGGGACAGTGAAAATTTTATTGATGATAATACGTTGACCGTAAATATAACCAGAATCCGGAAGAAATTAAAGGAGATTGGGTTAGAGGATTTTGTAAAGACAAAAAAGGGAATCGGCTATATAATCGACTGAAAAGGTAAAGATAAGCAATTGCGAAACTCTGTTTTCGTTACTGACCGTTGTGCAATATATACAATATCAACGCTGGGCACGCAGCTGTGCATACCTTT
>ENA-OYZN01000484-OYZN01000484.1-human-gut-metagenome-genome-assembly--contig:-NODE-484-length-17740-cov-8.893865_pt1 | contig 17740 bp, 9 predicted proteins | sample MGYA00243294_ERZ653483 | MGnify/ENA primary metagenome ERZ653483 (study PRJEB26926, sample SAMN06165155) | human gut metagenome | biome: ENVO:00009003; feature: ENVO:2100002; material: ENVO:00002003... | reverse complement strand
GAGGTGAGATTCCTATGAGTTCGGTCAGCAACCGAACGCCTGTTGATTTCCTTTTACGCATTTGGGGGATGAGATCGAGTTAAATGCGACCACCAAAGCACAGGAAACGCTTCCTGTGTTTTGGTGGATCAAGCGATCCGAATCTAATAAGAAGGAGGAAAAGCGAAATGCCAAACTGTAAAACCATTGCTATCTGCAATCAGAAAGGCGGCACAGGCAAAACGACCACAACGGTCAATTTGGGTGTTGGACTTGCACGACTCGGCAAGAAGGTACTCCTTGTAGATGCCGACCCACAGGGCGACCTCACGACTTGCCTCGGATGGCGAGATAATGACAGTCTTACGACGACCATTACCGACAAGCTCTCCGGGGTTATCCGTGAGGATCATACAGACCCGCAAAGCGGTATTCTGCATCACGAGGAAAATGTCGATTTGCTCCCTGCCAACATCGAGCTGTCTGCTATGGAAATGATGCTTGTCACCGCAATGAGCCGTGAAACCATTCTCAGAAGCTATCTGAGCAAGGTCAAAGACAATTATGACTATGTACTGATTGACTGTATGCCTTCGCTCGGTATGGTCACTCTGAATGCGCTGGCGGCGGCAGATAGCGTAATCATTCCCGTGCAGGCGCAATATCTTCCGGCAAAGGGAATGACCCAACTGATGCAGACCATTGGAAAGGTCAGGCAGTACATCAATCCGAGCCTGCGAATCGACGGTATCCTATTGAACATCGTAGATAACCGCACCAACCTCGCAAAAAGCACTGCCGACGCACTGCGAAAGAACTTTGGGAGCGTTATTAAGATATACCGTTCCTCCATTCCTATGGCAGTGAAAGCCGCAGAGGTTGCTTCCAAAGGCGTAAGCATCTACAAGTATGAGCCGAGCAGTCCTGTTGCAAGGGCTTATGCTGAGTTCGCAAAGGAGGTGTCTGCCGATGGCAGGAAGAAAGAGCGACTTCACTCTGCCGACGCTCGATGACCTGTTTTCTACACAGGAGCTTCGGGACGATGCCAAGCTCAGTAAAATCCGAGATATTCCCCTTGAGCTGATCGACGATTTTCCCGACCACCCATTTAAGGTACGGGACGACGAGGATATGATACAGCTTGTGGAGAGTGTCAAGGAGCGAGGAGTCATTACTCCGGCTACCGTGCGTCAAAAAGAGGACGGCAGATATGAGCTGATTTCCGGTCACAGGCGAAAACGGGCTTGCGAGCTTGCCGGGTTTGAAGCACTCCGTTGCGAGGTCGTAGACCTTGACCGTGATGCTGCCACTGTGCTGATGGTGGAGAGCAATTACCAGCGGTCGCAGATACTTCCCTCAGAAAAGGCGTTTGCCTATAAAATGCGGCTGGAAGCGATGAACAGACAGGGACAGCGATCAGATTTAACTTGTGCACCAGTGGGGCACAAGTTGGATGGTGCAAAATCAAGAGATATTCTTGGCGATGAAGTTGGCGAAAGTCGTGAACAGATTCGCCGATATATCCGACTGACAAATCTTGTACCTGAACTGCTCGACCTTGTGGACGAGGGCAAAATTAAAATGCGTCCTGCGGTGGAGCTTTCCTATTTGGACGAGGACAGCCAGCGGGCGGTAGTTGATGAAATCGATCTGAACCAATGCACCCCGTCCCACGATCAGACCATTCGTATGCGGAAGTTCTTCACAGATGGAAAACTCACGCCGGAGGTGGTGTCCGCCATTATGAGCGAGGAAAAGCCAAACCAGCGTGAGAAAATCGTCCTGCGTGGGGACAAGGTGCGAGGTTTGATCCCGAAAAATATCCCCGTAAGCCAAACGGAGGATTATGTGGTCAAAGCACTGGAGCATTACAGCCGTTTTCTTCGTCAGCGGGCAGAGCGTGACAGCCGATAGGTACACGGAGTATGTTTCCTGCTGTCCCCTTCCTCACACTCCAACCCCTGAGAACTTCCAGACTATCCGAGAATAAATAATCTATCTCCTAACTTTATCTCTATCTCTCTAAATAAGTCTATCTAAGAGAGGCTCGGAGATCGCACAGTTTGGAATTGCGCCCACCGGCGATATGATAAAAAGTTGCGCTTCAAAACGCATCTTTGTCTGAACGGTTATCATCGGGTAGAATGTGGTCGAAGGGAGTGAAGCGTATGAAATCCAAAATCGCAGTTCTTTTTCTCAGTGTCCTTTTGTGCCTGACTTCGGGGTGCAGCAACACCTCGCAGATTGCAGAACAGCCCGCCCCGGTTTCTTCTTCGGAGAGTAACAAAGCTCCTTACCAATCAGAAACGGCGCAGGCGACAGAGAAAACGGAGGTTGAACAGCCCCGAAGTACAGAGCCGAAAGACGATGACCGTTCAACAGAAGCAACGGTAGGCGTGTTGGATAGCAGTATTCAAACAAAACCGGCATCCGAACAGCCTAACAGCGGCACAACGCCGCCACAGGTAAGCGAACCGTCCAAGACACCTGATTAGTCAGAGCGCCATCCGGAAGTCTCTGCACCGTCCGAAAAGGAACAGCCCACACCTCCGGCAACGGAAGAACCAAAACCGGCAGAACAACCACAACCGACCGAACCGCCGCAGGAAGAACCAACAGAGCCGGCATTTGACATCGGCTATTGGATCGGCTTTGCCAAGAGCTATGCCGAGAGTGTCGGTCTTACGCTGAACAGCGAAGCCGTGTACTGCTGGGACAATCCCATTGCCGCAGGTTCGCAATGCAAATACACCGAAAGGGACATCAAGGGTTACTTGAGCCGCTACGCCAAAGATCCCGACATCACGGATGTTTGGATTTGGTATGAGCAGACCGGAACCGATTCCTTTGAGGTGTATATCGGCTACGCATAACAACAAAACACATTTCACCCGAAACGCATCGTCATTGCACGGTGCGTTTTTTTATTTCCAAGGAGGTAATCAACACAATGAAAAAGAACCTTTTCAAGCGAGGAATGGCGGGACTGCTTTCCCTCGTGATGTGCCTGACAGCCCTTGTGGGAATCGGCACAACTACTGCCTATGCCGCAGGAGAAAGAGCAGAGGTCTACCTTGTTTCTTTTCCGAGAAGCGGCGATGCTAATATTGATTACAGCGGTACTTGGGGGCATCCCAATCTCCGGTATATGAACGGCTGGCATTCCGGTGAGTCCAAGTACACTACTATTCGAGCAATGCACTCGTATGACGGTAACATCTGTTACTGCATTGAGCCGGGAGTGCAGCAGGATACCGGCGACACTTATACCAGTAAGGACGAAACCTTTTGGGACAACCTGCCCTCAGACATCAACAGCACCATTTCCCCCTACGATATAAAGCTATTCATTGGGCGTATTATGCAGTACGGTTACACGGGACCCATCAGCACCTCGTGGCGTTCACAGAACCCTGCTGATGCCGCAACGCTGGCGGAAGCTATGGCAACACAGGTTCTCATTTGGGAAACCGTTGTCGGTGAGCGTGACGAGGACTTCGATTATGTAAGCCCCAGTAGCTACGATGCAGTTAAGGGCGTTATCAGCACCGCCCATCCGCTGTATGACCTGTTTTGCGATTACTATGACAGCATTGAAGCAAGCGTTCAGCGTCACTCCGCCATCCCCAGCTTTATGTCTAAAAACCCGAACAGAGCGCAGAGCGTGGAGCTGGAATGGGACGGTAGCAGCTATACCGCTACCCTGACAGACCACAACCGTGTGCTTTCCGATTACAGCTTTTCCGCTAATGAGGATGGCATTTCATTCAGCGTCAGCGGAAATCAGCTTGTTATCACAGCAACGGACGCTCCTTCTGACAGCGTAAGAATTACCGCTAATAAGGTCGGTTCAACCCGCCGAGGTATCATCACCTGGACGGACGGAACATTCAATCAAGGAAGCGGCAAGCAGGATGTTATCACCTACGCACAGTCGGTCAGTGACCCCGTGCAGGCGTTCCTCAATCTGAAGGTGTCCTACGGCTCTGCTAAGATCGTCAAAACCTCTGAGGACGGTAAGGTGGATAACCTCACCTTTACCGTCACCGGTAACGGCATCAATCAGACCGTCAAGACCAACTCCAAGGGAGAAATTCAGATCGACAACCTGATGCCCGGCGTTTACACCGTGACCGAGATGGATTACGACAAGTATGAGCCGCAGGAGTCCCGCCGTGTGACGGTGGTTTCCGGTCAGGTTTCTACCGTGACCTTCAATAACAAGCTCAAGCGTGGAGATTTGCAGATCGTGAAGTCCTCGGAGGACAATCTCAACGATGGCGTGACATTTCACCTTTACGGCACTTCACTCTCCGGCATTGCCGTGGACGAGTATGCCGTAACCGATGCAAACGGCGTGGCAACCTTTGAAGATGTCCTTATCTCCGGTTCCACACCTTATACCGTGGAGGAAGTGGACACTGCTGTTCGCTATGTTGTTCCCGAAGCGCAGTCTGCACCTATCAACTGGAACGAGGTCACGAACCGCAGCTTCCTCAATATTTTGAAGAAGTTTTCCGTGACCGTTACCAAGAGCGACGCTGAAACCAGCACGGCGCAGGGTGATGCTTCTCTTGCCGGTGCTGTTTACGGCATCTATAAGGGTGAAACCCTTGTTGATACCTACACCACCGACAAAAACGGGCAGTTCGTTACCAAGGAGTATATCTGCGATAACGACTGGACGGTGCGAGAGATCACTCCCTCTGAGGGTTATCTGCTTGATACCACCGTCCATAAGGTCGGCGCAGAGCCACAGCTTTATACCGTGGAGCACAATCAGACGGTGAACGATGTGACCGAGCAGGTCGCAAAGGGCAATATCGCCATCATCAAGCACACCGATAACGGTGAAACACAGATCGAAACACTCGAAAGCGGCGCAGAGTTTGCCGTGTACCTGAAAGCCGCAGGCAGCTACGAGGTTGCCGAGGACACCGAGCGTGACTATCTCACCTGCGACGAGAACGGTTTTGCCCAGACCAAGGATATGCCTTACGGCATCTACACCGTCCATCAGGTTTCCGGCTGGGAGGGCAGCGAGCTGATGCCCGACTTTGATGTGTTCATCTCTCAGAATGGGGCGACTTATCGCTACCTTATCAACAATGCCCCCTTTAACAGCTTCATCAAAATCGTGAAGCAGGACGCAGAAACCGGAAAGACTATTCCTTACGCCGGTGCAGGATTTAAGATTTATGACCCGGACGGCAACCCCGTAACAATGACCTTCACTTACCCGACGCCCACCACCATTGATGTGTTCTACACCAATGCAGAAGGTTCTCTTGTTACGCCGGAAAAGCTGTCCTTTGGAAAGAGATACTCTATTGTCGAGGTACAGGCTCCCTACGGCTATGTCCTCGATGAAACGCCCGTGTACTTCGATGTCACGGAGGATAATTCCACAGAAGAAAGCGGGGTTACGGTAGTAAAAGTGGATAAGCCCAATATGGCACAGAAAGGCACCATCACCGTGGAAAAAATCGGCGAGGTGTTCTTCGGCGTTTCCGTCATCGGCGGCATTGATGAAAGCGGAAACGAACTGCCCACCATCTATCAGCCGCAGTATGAAAAGCGTGGACTTCCCGGTGCGGTCTATGAGATCATCGCCGCAGAGAATATTATCACGCCGGACGGCACTGTCCGAAATCAGAAGGGCGAGGTCGTAGACACGGTTGCAACCGATGAAAACGGCACAGCCGTGAGCCGTGAACTCTACCTTGGCAAATATGAGGTGCGTGAGATCACAGCACCCCACGGGATGGTGCTCAACCCGGAACCCCACTGCGTCGAGCTTGTCTACGCCGGTCAGAATGTTTCTGTTACCGAAACGGCGACCTCTTTCGAGAACGAGCGTCAGAAGGTGGAAATCAGCCTTGTAAAGTCCATCGAGCAGAATGAGCACTTCGGCATTGGCAATAACGGTGAAATGAAGAACATTTCCTTTGGGCTGTTTGCCGCCGAGGAAATCGTATCTGCCAGCGGCACTTCTATTCCCGCAGACGGTCTGATCGAGATCATCTCGCTGAATGAGGACGGAACGGCGAAAATCAAGACTGATCTTCCTTTTGGAAGCTACTATGTGCAGGAGCTTGCTACCGACAGCCACTATATGCTGTCCGATACCAAGTATCCCGTTACCTTTGGGTATGCCGGTCAGGATACGGTAGTTGTAAAGATTGCTGCTAACGACGGCAAGACAATCGAAAATGATCTGATCTACGGTTCGGTTTCCGGCAAGAAGGTCGATGAAAACGGCAGTGCTCTCGGCGGTGCGCTGATTGGACTGTTCCGCACGGATGACGGCGAGTTTACAAAGGAAAACGCTCTGCTGACTACCACTTCTGCTGAAGATGGTAGTTTTTCTTTTGAGAACATTCCTTACGGCACTTGGTATGTCCGTGAAATCGAACAGCCCGCCGGCTTCGTGCTGGACGATACCATCTATCCCGTGACCATCGGCGCAGACGGGCAGGTCGTGGAGATTGAAATCGTCAACAGGTATGTCCGTGGAAACATCCATCTGACCAAGGTGGATTCCGAATATCCCGACAATAAGCTGACCGGAGCGACCTTTGAGGTCTATAAGGACAGTAATGCTAACGGCAAGCTGGACGATGGCGATGAACTGCTTGGCACACTGACCGAAAAGGAAAAGGGCGAATACAGTATGAACGACTTGTTCTACGGTCGCTACTTCGTCAAGGAAACCAAAGCGCCGGAGGGGTTTGTCCTTGATACCGGCGTGTATGAAGTGATGATTGATACCAACGGCAAGACCTGCGAGGTGGAGAACAAGGCAGGCGTCGGCTTCATCAATGATGCTATGCGAGGCAACCTGAAAATCGTCAAGACCTCCTCTGACGGCAAGGTCAAAGGCTTCGCTTTCCGAATTACCGGAGCAAATGGCTATGACATTATCCTTGAAACCAACGACAAGGGTGAGATTTTCATTGATGGGCTTCGCATCGGGGACTACACCATTTCTGAGGTAAGCAACTCGGCTTCTTCGGTGTATGTCATCCCTGCTGATAAGAAGGCAACGGTCAAGCTCGGCTCCACAACTATTGTGGAGATGCACAATGTTCTGCGTGATACGCCTAAGACCGGCGATACCACCAATCTGCCGCTGCTCTATACCCTTGCGGGACTGTCCGCAGTGGGCATCGCTGTGTGCGGCGTTATCGGATTCAAGAAAAAGAAAAAGGAGGATCGTAACTAATGGAACCTAAAACCATCGTGGCTATCGTTCTGGTAGCCTTTATCATCGGCGGATTTATCTTCTTGCAGATTAGATCGAAAAACAAGAAGTGAGCTGATTATCCAAGGGGCGGAGCAAAAACTCCACCCCTTTTCTATATCACAAGGAGGTACGCAATGAACCATCTCAAAAAGATTGAGGATAGGGTTATTTCCATTCTCAAAACCAATGTTGACGCACGGAGCGACGATATGATGTTGTATCTTCTCGTGTGTAACAGCTTTTACAGCAATGAAAACTCGGTTGGAAAAATGCCATTTGAGGTCGTGATGAAGAACTACAAGGAACTCGAACTGCCCCATTTTGAAAGCGTCCGTAGGACGAGAGCAAAAATCCAGTCTGAGCACCCTGAATTGGCTTGCACTCCCGAATGCCGAAAAGCACGAAAGCGGATGCAACACCTTTATTCCAACTATGTTATGAGTTAAGGAGGTAGATTTCTATGGCAACAAAGAAAACCGCAGCCGAGCAGGGCTTGCAGCAGAAAGTGAAGGTGCTGACAAAGCTCTTTGACGCAGGCTGTAAAACCGAAAAAGACTTGAAGGCGCTGACCTTGCCGACGATTCTGAAAATCCCCGATGTGACCGTGCCGGATATGACGGTCATCACCGAGCTTCAGGAGCAGGTCGCAAAGAATCGTCTTTTCTCATACTTGGGAGGTGGAACAGATGAGCCAAGCGACACGACCGAATGACCGCCACATCATTTGGAGCAACCAAAACCTTGATGTGGACGACTGGCGAGAGGACTACAAGGAGTTCCTTGAAGCGAATGAACTGGACGACGACCCGAATGATGAGCAGGCACTCTATGAGTGGATGGAGGAAACGAATTACGACTACCTCTCCGATGAGCGAGTCAACCTGAATGTTCAGCTTTCCCAGCCAATCATTGTCATTGGCGACATTGGCAGATGGAACGGCAGAGTGATGGGCTACAAGGACATCCCCTCCGGCAACATCCGAGATTGTCTGTATGCCGACACCGACTATACCGAATGGTATGTAGATAAGTATGGCGATCTTCGTGCCGATGCTACTCACCACGACGGCACAAATCACTATCTCTACCGTGTGTTCAAAGACGGCGTTTCCGAAACGCAGATGGAGAACCTGAGAGATAAAATCTATCACGGCAAAGCCACACGAGCCGATATTACCCGGCTGACCCGGCGACTTGGGGATGAGATCGCCGCCGTTTACGGCTTTGACATCCCGAAACAAAGAGTATCTCAAGAGAGGAGTGAACGATAATGACAGATTTCACACTGCGACCGCTGACCGTTCCCGAACGCAAATATACCTACGCTCAAAGCTCGCAGCTTCAAGGGCAGACAGGCAATATCGGTTATCTGCGTGGGGACTTCGGCTCAAGCGGCAATCAGTTTTATACCACTTGGTTTGATACCCGACCGCAATGGAAAAGCGATGAGTTCAAGCGGGACTTGGATGATGTAATCAATGCCCTGCGCTCCGAGGAGTACGGACTGCTTCAAAGCCGTTCTCAGATGGTGCGTTATGGGCGTGAGAACAAGGAAAGCGAAATGCAGGGTGCTTATACCACTGAGTTCGGCTTCCGAGCAGATACCGAGAAATATGCGTTCGTGCTTCGCTGTAATCCAACGAGGGGCGACTATAACTTCTACTGCCTCTGCTATGTAAAGGAATGGCTGGACAAGCACATCGAAGAAGCCAACCGGGACATTCGCTTTATTGACAGCCACTATAAAGAGTTGTTCCGTATCCCGGACGGAGAGCGCATCATTGTGACCGACCGTGACGGTAAGACGGAAAGCTATCCCTGCCGCTATATTGACAACTATCACACAGAGGTCGGACGCAATCTCTTTCACATTTGCGAGTTTGCCGAGCGTATGGAGCAAGGCGGCTGTACCTACGCACCAATGGAGCCGCCCTTGCCTCCGATGTGCTATTCCATACTCCCGTCTACCGGCGAAGTCATTCAAATCGACCGCTGGCAAAAGGGCTATACCGCCACAAGTTTTAACGACGGGAATCGTGCGGAGAACGAAGCGATTAAGGATAAGTTCAATGAAAAGCTGGGTGTCAGCAAGGCGCAGGAGCAGGCAATGCTCGCCGGTTCTATGATCCGGTGGGACTCCATTGCCGCCAAGCCCAAGAGCTATGACGAGAACGGCAAAGCCATCAAACCCAAAGACTATGAACGATAAGGAGGTGTCTGCCGATGGCACGAAAATACGACTTCATCTCGGAGCTGTATAACCGAACCTGTAAAACGGTCGTTGCAAATCCCGCAAGCTGGGAAGCGTTTCTGCGCTCTGCCTGCTACAACTACCGTCTGCGTTTTGATGAGCAACTTTTGGTTCACGCACAGCGACCGGACGCCACCGCTGTTCTTCAGATCGACGACTGGAACCAGAAGTTCGGGCGTTGGGTCAATCGTGGAGCACACGGCATTGCCGTTTTTGAGGATGCCGACCAACGCCGCCAGCGGCTTGTCCACTACTTCGATATTTCCGACACGCATCCCAGCCGCTTTTCCCGCAGAGTTCCCATTTGGCAAATGCGGGACGAATACACGGCAGAGGTGATCGATACGCTGGAAAGCACCTTCGGAGAGTTGAACGACAAGGAAACCCTCGCCGTTGCCATCGAGTCGGCGGCAAGAAATGCCGTAGAGGACAACATCCCCGACTATCTTACCGACCTTCTTTACAGCGTGAAGGACAGCTTCTTAGACGGCGTATCCGAAGAAGAAATCACCCACATTTTCAAAACAGCGGTGCGAAACAGCGTCGCCTATATGACGATGACCCGCCTGGGCATTGAAGCCGGAGAATACTTTGAACCCGATGATCTTCGGGATGTGGTGAATTTTACGACGCCTGCCACGCTGAACGCCCTCGGCTATGCCACCAGCGATATTGCGGAGATGGGACTTGCGGAGATTTCCCGCACCATTCTTGCCCTCGACCGTCAAAATCGCATAATTGCAGAGAAAACCAAAGCCGATTACAATGTAGGCAAAGAAAAAACCGAAAGGAGTCCTGATGATGAACGAGATCACTTACACGATGCAGGGGGATTATCTGCTCCCCGATCTGACAATGCCGGAGCAGCCGGAGCTGTCGATGGGCAGGTACGCCCGGATGCGGAAGAAGTTCCTGAAGGAGCATCACAAGGTACGCTACTACAACCTGCTGACGAGCTGCGCCCTGAACGAGCATCTGAACGACACGGAGCGCAGAGCGAACGAGATGGAACAGATGCTGACGGAGCAGATGGCAGCGTCGGAGGGCGTGACGGAGAATCTGAAAGCGACGGATATGATGAGCTGGGTTCGGAAGATGAACAGTATCCGGAGCCGGGTTCAGGAGATCGTGATGGCGGAGGTAATCTTCGCTTAGACTATTACGACCGAAGTCACGAGGATAAAAGCCTGCCGTTCTTTGGCGGCGACGACACCGTTCGTGAAATCCTCGGCACCACGCCGCACCTGAAAGCAAGCAAAGACGAGATACGGGCATTCTTTGAAGCTACCGCTGATGAGAACGCCCGTATTTCTTATATCAAGCGCATTTTCAACAACGACTACACCGAGGTCATTCTGAGAGATGGACGGCGTGTGGGCTACAAGACCTATCAGAATGTGTTGCAGCTTTGGGAGGGCAGTTATCTCTCCCGCACGGCGCAGAGCTTCTATGATTGGGGCGTGATCGCCCAGCATTTTGAAGCGATGTGGCTGCTTGGGGAGTTGCAGGACACGATGAAGCCATTGCCGTCCATCGACGGGCAGTTGAGCTTGATGACAGCAGGAGCAGAGGAACGAAAGCCCTCTGCTTTTACTTTCTCTCAGGAGATAATCGACGCTGTTCTCACCCGTGGCAGCGGCATCTCTGAGGGGAAAATGCGAATCTATGAGCAGTTCCAAAAGAGCCTGTCTGCAAAGGAAAATGCCGACTTTCTGAAAAATGAATACGGCTGGGGCGGTGCTTATCCCGTAATCGTCGGAGCCGGTATTGATGAGCAGCACGACGGCAAGGGCATCCGTATTTCTAAAGGCATCGGAAGCGATAAACCTCATATCGACCTGAAATGGAGTCAGGTAGAGAAGCGCATTGCCGAGCTGATAAAACTCGACCGTTACCTGAACCCCAAGGAAAAGGCACAGTATCCTGAATGGTTGCAAAGGCAGGAAGAACGCCGTGCAGAGCTTGCCGAGGAACGAAGGAACAGAGAAATCTTGTCTACTGCACCTTCAGAAAAGGCAGAGGCAAAAAATGAGCAATATGAGTACCATCTCGGCAGCACCGTCTATCTCGGCGCAAACGAATATGAAATCCTGTCCTTTGATGACGAGCGTGTGATGCTCTATGATACGCAGTTTCCGCTTTTCAACAAGGAAATGACGAGAACTGAGTTCGACAGCAAGGTGCAGGAGAACCCGTTGAATGACCATTTGAAGGTAGTAGAAAAACATCGCGAAGAAAAGGCGGTCGAGTATGACATCGGGATGGGCTATCTCGGCAACGGACTGACCGTTTGGAACCGTGCCGTGGAGGTCAATGGGGACTATCAGAACATTGCCCACATCTCCCCCGAAGGTGAGATCACCTTCTATGTGCAGGACTTGCCGCAGAGTGTTGTGGAGCGTATCAGACAGGCGGCAGAAAGAGAAAAGCCAAAGGATGCTGCCTTGCCGGAGTTCTATCAGGCGTATCTTAAAACCAAAGCAGACAATCCGAGTAGCCTTTTGCTCTATCAGGTGGGTGATTTCTTCGAAGCCTATGCTGATGATGCAGAGGTCGTCGGGACTGCTCTTGAGCTGACACAGACTACTCGTGCCAGTGGTCATAACACCCGTGTCCCTATGGTGGGATTTCCGCAGCACCGCTTGGAAACCTACCTTACAATGCTGACCGACAGAGGGTACGATGTAGAGGTCAACGCTTTGGAGGATGGCGAACGCATTACCCGCACCGTGGTTTCCACCACGAAGGAAGCACCCATCGAATCCAAACCTATCGGCAGGATTGACTATCTCGGCACGGACGGCAAGGTCGGTGAAAGCATCGAGCACACCAGTCCTTATCAGTTTGAGAAGGACATCAAGGAGGAAAACTACTACGGTGTGCCGATGAGCATTGTTCTGTATAAGGACAAGGACGGCAGTACCATTCCCTATGACTTTGTTACTCGACTTGACCCACCGCCCAAGGGCTTTGAGATCATCGACAGCCCGTATCTGCCGGAAAATGCTCTGGACAAGGCGAAGCGTCTCATTGATGATTTTTGCCGTGAGGAGTATCAGCGTGAGGATGGTGCGGACTACACCGATCTTACTGATGTCGGCGTTGCCTACACCACGACTGAGGACGATAAGCACGAAATACAGGCAAGGGTCAATCTTGTGGATTTCCGCATCGAAACTCTTGCAGACGGCAAGGTCGTCCGCAGTGTGCAATATGCGTCCATTGAAGAACTGATCGAAAAAGGACTTCAAGCATTGTCCTTTGACGACCTTGTTTCTCTCTCCGAGGAAGAACTTGCACAGGTGGAAGCACCTCTTGCACCCGCTTGGGAGCATCCGAAGAAAAGCCGGGTGCAGTCCTTTGACATTCATCCCGAAATCCCAATGGCAGATCGTCATACCTTTGACCTTGCTTCTCACGAGGTCGAGGAGGTCAACAAGAAAGAACGCTTCCACCGCAACTATGCGGCGATCACCGTTCTGAAAAGGTGTCAGGAAGAAAACCGCTTCGCCACACCGGACGAGCAGATCATTCTTTCCAAGTATGTTGGCTGGGGCGGTATTCCCGAAGCCTTTGATGAGAGAGCCGGTTCTTGGCAGACAGAGTTTGGGATGCTGAAAAACATCCTATCGCCGGAGGAATACGCTTCCGCAAGAGAAAGCACTCTGACCGCTTTCTACACGCCGCCAACGGTTATCAATGCCGTGTATAAGGTGATGAAACAGCTTGGATTCCGTGAGGGCAACATCTTGGAACCGTCCTGCGGCATCGGGCATTTTATCGGTATGCTTCCCGAAGAAATGAAGGAAAGCAAAATCTACGGTGTGGAGCTGGATACGGTTTCTGCCGGTATCGCACAGCAGTTATATCAAAAGTCCTCTATCGCCGCACAGGGCTTTGAGGAAACCAACCTCCCCGACAGCTTCTTTGATGCCGTTGTGGGAAATGTACCCTTCGGGGATTTCAAGGTTCCTGACAAGCGTTACGACAAGCACAAGTTTCTCGTTCACGACTACTTCTTCGCCAAATCCTTGGACAAGCTCCGTCCGGGCGGCGTAATGGCGCTCATTACGAGCAAGGGTACGATGGATAAGGAAAACTCCGCTGTCCGAAAGTATATTGCTCAGCGAGCTGACCTGCTTGGTGCTATCCGTTTGCCGAATAACACCTTTAAGGGTAACGCCGGAACGGAGGTCGTTTCGGACATTCTTATTCTGCAAAAGCGTGACCGCATTGTGGATATAGAGCCGGATTGGGTACAGCTCGGCACAGATGAAAACGGTATCCTGATGAACAGGTACTTTGTTGAGCATCCCGAAATGATACTCGGAGAGATGAAAATGGTGTCGGGGCGTTTCGGTCCCGAAGCCACCTGCGTCCCTTACGAGGGGGCAGACCTTGCCGAGCAACTCGGCGAAGCCGTTTCCAATATTCACGGTGAGCTGACCGCATATGAGGTGGAGGATGAGCTTGCAGAGGAGGACAATTCCATTCCCGCCGACCCCACTGTCCGCAACTTCTCATACACCGTTGTGGACGACAAAATCTACTATCGAGAAAACAGCCGTATGGCTCCGGTGGAGGTATCCGCTACCGCAGAGAACCGCATAAAGGGTATGATCCGCATCCGTGATTCGGTCAGAAAGCTGATCGAATTGCAGACGGAGGATTACCCCGACTCGGAAATTAAAGCGGAGCAGGAGCGATTAAATGCTCTTTATGATGCCTTTTCCAAGCAGTACGGACTTATCAACAGCCGTGCCAACATCTCCGCCTTTTCACAGGACAGCTCCTTTTCTCTGCTCTCGGCTCTTGAGGTCTTGGGCGATGAGGGGCAGCTCGAACGCAAGGCGGATATTTTCTACAAGCGAACCATCAAGCCACACACCCCGGTCACTTCCGTAGATACCGCCAGCGAAGCACTTGCTGTTTCTATGGGTGAAAAAGCCCGTGTGGATATGGATTATATGTGCGAGCTGACCGGCAAGACCGAGGAAGAAATCTTTGCGGACTTAAAGGGCGTTATCTTTCTGAACCCGATGCACGGGTACGGCAATTCCACGCAGGCAAAGTACCTGATGGCAGACGAATACCTCTCCGGCAATGTCCGGGAAAAGCTGGTACTCGCCCGAAAGTCGGCGGAGCTTTATCCCGAAGATTACACCGTCAATGTGGAAGCACTGGAACTGGTGCAGCCCAAAGACCTGACCGCCAGCGAGATTGCCGTTCGGCTTGGTGCTACTTGGCTGCCGACCGAAATTGTCGAACAGTTTATGTTTGAGTTCTTGGGAACACCGAGGTACGCACAGTGGAACATCAAGGTTCATTTCTCTGCCTATACCGGCGAGTGGAATATTGAGGGCAAGTCCTATGACCGCAGCAATGTGAAGGCATACAGTACCTACGGTACGGGGCGCATCAACGCCTATAAGATCATCGAGGAAACACTGAACCTTAAAGATGTCCGCATCTTCGACTATGTAGAGGACGCAGACGGCAAAAAGAAAGCCATTCTGAACAAGAATGAAACGGCAATCGCACAGGCAAAGCAGGAGCTGATCAAGCAGGGCTTTCAGGATTGGGTCTGGTCTGACCCTGAGCGCAGAGAACGGCTCTGCCGCCTTTACAACGATAAATTCAACAGCCTGCGTCCCCGTGAGTACGATGGAAGCCACATCGTTTTCAGCGGTATGAACCCGGAAATCGAGCTTCGGGAACACCAAAGAAATGCGGTGGCGCACATCCTATACGGCGGGAATACGCTGCTTGCACACGCCGTGGGCGCAGGGAAAACCTTCGAGATGGTTTCGGCGGCGATGGAGTCCAAACGGCTTGGATTGTGCAGTAAATCCCTGTTTGTCGTACCCAACCACCTCACTGAGCAGTGGGCATCGGAGTTCTTACAGCTCTATCCCTCAGCCAACATTTTGGTGGCAACGAAGAAAGACTTTGAAACCAAGAACCGCAAAAAGTTCTGCGGCAGAATTGCCACCGGCGATTACGATGCCATCATTATCGGGCATTCGCAGTTCGAGAAAATACCGATGTCCATTGAACGGCAGCGGGCGATCCTCGAACAGCAGCTTGATGAAGTTACGGAGGGCATTACGGAACTGAAAAAGAACCGTGGAGATAACTTCTCCGTAAAACAACTGGAACGCACAAAGAAATCTGTCAAGCAGAAGCTCGATAAGCTCAACGACCAATCCAAAAAGGATGATACAGTGACCTTTGAGGAGTTGGGTGTTGATAGACTCTTTATCGATGAAAGTCACTACTACAAGAACCTGTTTCTCTTTACAAAAATGAGGAATGTAGGCGGCATTGCTCAAACCGAAGCAATGAAGTCCAGTGACCTTTTTATGAAATGCAGGTATTTGGACGAACTGACCGGAGGGCGTGGGACAGTGTTTGCGACAGGAACGCCGATCTCCAATTCGATGGTCGAACTTTACACCATTCAGCGGTACTTGCAGTACAATACCCTTGTTCAGAACAACTTGCAGCACTTCGATGCCTGGGCTTCCACTTTCGGAGAAACCATTACGGCAGTAGAACTTACACCCGAAGGAACGGGATACCGAGCTAAAACACGCTTTGCCCGCTTCTACAATTTACCGGAGCTGATGGCGATGTTCAAGGAAATCGCAGACATCAAAACAGCGGATATGCTTGACCTGCCAGTGCCGAAAGCGGTCTTTCACAATATCTCGGTGAAGCCCTCTGAAATCCAAAAGCAGATGGTAGCCGAGCTTGCGGAGAGAGCCGAAAGGGTACGAAACGGTAAGGTTGATGCCAAGGAAGATAATATGCTCAAGATCACCAACGACGGCAGAAAGCTGGCTCTTGATCAGCGGCTTATCAATCCACTGCTCCCTGATTTTGAGGACAGTAAGCTAAACGCCTGCGTGGACGCTATGTTTGAAACTTGGGAGCGTGGCAGCGAGAAGCGGCTGACACAGCTATTTTTCTGCGACCTGTCTACGCCGAAAAACGACGGCTCCTTCAATGTCTATGACGACATCCGACAGAAGCTGATTGCCCGTGGCGTACCCGCCGATGAGATAAAGTTCATCCACGAAGCGGATACCGAAGCAAAGAAGCTGGAGCTGTTCAAGAAGGTACGCCGAGGGGATGTCCGCATCCTGATGGGCAGTACGCAGAAGATGGGAGCCGGTACGAATGTGCAGAACAAACTTGCCGCATCCTCCGATCTCGACTGCCCGTGGCGACCCTCTGACTTGGAACAGCGGCTCGGCAGAAGTATCCGGCAAGGCAACGAAAATGCAGAGGTTCACATCTACCGTTTCGTGACGGAAGAAACCTTTGATGCCTACTTGTATCAGCTCGTGGAAGGCAAGCAGAAGTTCGCTTCGCAGATAATGACCAGCAAATCGCCGGTACGCTCCTGCGAGGATATTGACGAAACCGCACTGTCTTACGCTGAAATCAAAATGCTGGCGACCGGCAATCCCCACATCAAAGAGAAGATGGACTTGGATATTCAGGTTCAGAAGCTGCGGCTCTTAAAGTCCAGTTTCCTCTCCGAAAAATATGCTTTGGAGGATAAGATCATCAAGTTCTATCCGCAGGAGATCGCACGGCGCTCTGATGTAATTGCGGGATTAAAATCCGATATTGAAAGAGTGACAGAGCACCCGAAGCCGTCTGATGAAACCTTTGTGGGTATGACGGTCAAGGGTGCTTTCTATTCAGAGAAAGCGGATGCCGGCAACGCCATCTTGGAGGCGTGTAAGGAAATGACGAATCCCGAACCCATTCCCCTCGGTGAGTACCGTGGCTTTACGATGGAGCTGTACTTTGAAGCAAGAGAATACAAAGTGCGGCTCAAGGGTGAGCTTGGCTATCCCGTAACCCTCGGCACGGACACCTTCGGTAATATCACCCGCTTGGATAATGCGCTGGAGGGGCTTCCAAAGCGTTTGGAGATGAACGAAATGGAGCTTGATAACCTCAAAAAGCAGTTTGAAACTGCGAAGGTCGATGTGGAAAGACCGTTCCCACAGGAGGAAGAATTGAAAGCCAAGACCGACCGGCTGAATGAACTCAACGCCCTGCTCAATGTGGATAAGCGTGAGAACGAAATCGTCGGCGGTGAACCCGATGAGGGTGAAGAACTGCCCGAAAAGAAACAGAGGGACTTGGAACGCTGACTAATGCGGTATGGGAATGATCTCATACTGCCGACACATAGCCGCTTGGTTTTCAAAAGAAATCAGGCGGCTATTTCTATTTTGAAGGAG